>Ga0209718_1000159_pt1 | contig 97216 bp, 85 predicted proteins | sample AD_JPNAS1_MetaG_FD_184420 | JGI IMG/M metagenome (GOLD analysis project Ga0209718, IMG submission 184420) | Active sludge microbial communities of municipal wastewater-treating anaerobic digesters from Japan - AD_JPNAS1_MetaG (SPAdes) (version 2) | ecosystem: Engineered > Bioreactor > Anaerobic...
TCGGTCCTCTTCCCGGTCAACCACCCCCTGCTGCCGCCCACGTATGATTCCAGCCTGGTGCCCCCCGGCGGCATCGCCATCCCCTCGTTCACCTCGCCTTCGTACGACGAGGACATGAGCGCCTACTACGCCGCCATGAAGGCGCTGATGAACAGCCAGCCCGATAACACCTTCACCCCCGCGCTGGACTGCCTGGACGCCTATATCACCTCCCTCCACGTCGGGGATTGAGCGCGGCGCGTATTTTTGAGGAATGCGCCCCTGGCGTGTACTTGGTACGCCCAGCATGAAAACTGCTGGGCGTCTTTACCTGCGCCAGGGTGCGCCAGCCTGCGCGGATGAGGCGCTTCCCCCGCGTTCCAGGTTGCTCGTGCAGCATCCATCGTCATCTCCTTAAATAAAACCACTGGTGCTTCATAATAGGATGGTTAATTCGCTGGAATACAGGTAAAATGGTTCATTGTTAAATTCAATGTAAACTGTATATATGCAGCTGGCTTATCTCAATCCCCTTATTCTTTTTCCTGTAATCGGCCTGATAGCCTTCATATACTATATCCTTCCACGCAGTACGCGCTGGATATTTCTGCTCGTCGCCAGTTACGCTTTCTATTACAGCGTGGGATCGTGGACTATCATCGTCTTGGTCGCTGTCACCGCGCTCAATTACTTTTTTGGTCTTGGCCTGGGATCTGGGCAATTTTCAAAGAAACGGGCCTTGCTGGTATGTGGAATTATCCTCAATATTCTGTTCCTGTTTCTGTTCAAGTATCTATCCAGCCTCCTGGCTCCAGGTTCAATGCTGATGACTATCCTGGCTTCAAAGACCGGGAGGCTTCTGATACCAGCCGGCTTATCTTTTTACACGCTGCAAAACATCAGTTACCTGGTGGATGTATCTAAAGGAATAATCAAACCAGAGCGCAACCCAGGGATTTTTGCCCTCTATCTTGCTTTTTTTCCGAAAATTCTGTCGGGGCCAATCGAGCGCGGAAAGAAATTACTCCCTCAATTTCACCATCCATCCGCTTTGAATTGGGATGATATTACCGCCGGTATGCGCTTGATGTTGTTTGGCTTGTTTAAAAAAGTGGTCATTGCCGACAGGCTGGCCCTTTTTGTGAACGAAGTCTTTAACAACCCCGGGACTTATCACAGCTGGACCGTTATGATTGCGCTGGTTTTTCTGAGTTTTCAGATTTACCTGGATTTCTCCGGTTATACCGATCTCGCGCTGGGTATCGCCAGGGTATTTGGCATCAACCTGACCCAAAATTTCAAACGCCCTTATCTCTCTGAAAACATCGTGGAGTTTTGGAATCGCTGGCACCTCTCGTTTTCTACATGGCTGAGAGATTATATCTTTTACCCCCTGCGAAGATTTTTCTTAAAATCGGGTCTCAAGAGTACCGGGTTTGTGTCCTTGGGTATTCCTCCGGTGGTCACCATGGCTTTGAGCGGGATATGGCACGGCGTTGGATTAACCTTTGCCGTCTGGGGTTTGTACCACGCCTTCTTCTATACGTTGGTCGTGTGGTGGCGAAGCACCCATACGGTAAATCACCAAAAGCCTCTGGTTTTAAAGATATTTCTCGTATTGGTGAACTTTGCCGTGCTGACTTTTAGTTGGCTGATCTTTCGTTCGGACAACTTGCAGCACGCGTTTACGCTTTTCAATAGCCTAATCGTACCCGGGCAGATGCAATATGACCTGCATGAAATTTTACTTCACACCTATGTGTTCGATTTTCAGGTTTCCCGTGTTGCGATCCTGGTGGTCATTGCAGTAGAAGTATTTCTCGAGGTCAAAAAGGATTCGTTCAAGTTTGAAAACGCTCCAAAATGGCTTCGCTGGAGTGTTTATCTTCTTTTGATTCTTTCGTTAACCACAATCGGTTTGTACCAGGGAGGAGACAACCCCTTTGTCTACTTCAAATTCTAGGCGTCTCCTGGTTTTCACCATTAACCTTCTCAGCATTTTCCTGATAACGCTGGTAGTGAACGCTGTCCTTTTGATGAATTACCGCCAGAACAACCTCGATAGTTACGTGGCAGCCGTTTTTGATAAACAAGCCTTGCTTTCTTCCACCCCATCGCCCAAAATCATCCTGGTGGGAGGTTCTAACGTAGCCTTCGGCTTCGACAGCCGGCGCCTGAGTGAAGGCACAGGTCTGCCGGTGGTAAATGCCGGCTTACAGGGCGGGCTCGGGTTGCATTTTATGCTCAACAGTATAAAACCCTCTATTAATCGCGGGGATATTGTGCTCTTATCCCCCGAGTACCACATCCTTTTTAACCGCCTTAGTTGGGGTGAGGTGCTGGCGCAAATGCTGGTGATCGACCCGGGAAGCTGGAAAAATATTTCAACATTCAATGAAGTATGGCAATTGCTTAAAACATTTCCAACCGTTCATACAGAAGCCATCCGCAATAGGTTTGAACTTGAAATGAACCCCAAATGTCAATTCTGTAAAAGTGATATGAGTGTCTATTCACGAGAAGCCTTCGACCCTGAAACAGGTGATATCACCACCAACCAGTTGGAAGGCAAACCTGAAGAGGATTTCTCCATGAAACTGGGTTATGCTTTGCCCAATTTCTGGATTAAGAAATCCATTCGCTCACTGAACAGGTTCAATGAATATGTGGTCGCGAAAGGCGCGACGCTCTTCTTTGTCTACCCCAATACGGTCACACCAACCGATGCATACACTCTTGACCTCTTAAACCGCTTGGATGCATATCTTCAAGCGCAACTTGATTTCCCCGTCCTTGATACCCCCTCCCAGGCTGAGTTCGCGAAAGAATACATGTTCGATACGCCGTACCATCTGAATTCAAAAGGTCGTTTGCTCAGGTCAGAGAATATCGTTATTGATTTGTGCAAAATGGACCTTCCAGCCTTGCACTGTCAGGAATAACGTTTCGCTTCTCCACTGAAGGACAATATCCAAAGAATGGCCCTGATAGGGCCATATCCAATGCGCACCTTTTTATGAGTGCTCGTCTCTGCGGCGTTCGCTGAATACCCGCGGCGCGCTCAGGGGCGTGGGGGTTGGGCGGCGTGAAACGCCGCGCCGGGCTGCCTGGACGCCTATATCACCTCCCTCCACGTCGGGGATTGAGATACGTTATGTTGGGGCGCGCCCCAATATTTTCCCCCGGTTGTTCATCCTCCACAGCCCAATAAAGGGGATTGGTTTGGATGTAGTAGAGGCGTATGGCCTAACGCTCCTACGTGGATTCTTCCACAATTTTGATTTCCTCGTCGGTGAGGCCGTAGAGCTGGTAGACCAGCTGATCGATCTGGCAGTCGGTGGCTTCTATCTCGCGGCGTAGCTGCTCCTGCTCCTGGGGGGTGGCGGGAGCCATATTATTTAGATTTTGTAAATGTCTTGATAGTGCCTTAATTTTATTTGAGATTTGACTATCTATGACTGAAGGGAAAGGTAAGTTAAGAAAATCCGTAATGGTAACTTGAGGAAAATCATCTTTCACTGCTTGTGTAACTTGATTGATATACAAATAGGATATTAATTGACTGTTGATTACGCCTAATAGAAAATGAGTATCAATATCATATGGAATAATTGAATATAGATTCTTGTTTGTTATGAAGGTTTTATCTGTAAAACAACCCATTAATCTTTGGCGCCTATTAACTAACCTTCTTAATAATATTCGGTCACCTTGAAACCATTTAAACTCTTTTGGTCTCTCCCTTAACTTATCACTAAATTCAACCCAGTTAACTAGCCGAATGTTTATCGAGTATCGGTAAACGTCACCTTCGAAATATGGGTGGTATTGGTTCGTCAAGGGTGTTGGACTTAATAATTTCTTGTCAAATAGCACTCCTCTTTTCATGTCACAGATATTTTTAATTTTCGAATAACCTACTTGTGATAGATGATTAAGCAACAAAATAGAATCATTTTTGAGTATCAACTTTTTGTCTTCTGTCTGAAGCCACGTATTTTGAGCAATAGATTGATAAGCGAGCCCTCGAATTTCTGAAATTTGTATTTTTTTTTGGATACACATATGTCTCGACAACGTGGTCCTCGTTAGGAATTGCTTTAGAAGCAACTAGAACCAAAGTATCAATATATGCTTCTGAAAATATATCAAATGGTAATAGAAGTATCTTGCGTATTTTTTTTGTTAATAAAAAATTACGCAATTTAATGTATCCGGGTCCACCAGTCCAACCTGAAGGAATAATGTAAGAAAATGTTCCTGATTGTTTTAATAGATTTACAGCTTTTTCAATAAAACAGATATAAACATCCCTAAAACTACTAATCGTTTCAAAATGATTTACCAGATATTTTTCTTCATCAGTGGCTAAAAATGCTCCATATGGCGGATTGCCGATGACCGCGTCAAACCCTCCCTGCGCGAACACCCCCGGGAAAGCGCGCTCCCACTCGAAGGGATTAACCCGCCGGCGCTCGGCAGGGTCTACCGTCAACTGCCCGGCGAAGTAGTCCTCCCCTATCAGCGAGTTGCCGCACTGGATGTTCCTGCCCAAATCCGGTAAGGCGCGCTCCAGCCCCAGCGAGAGCTGCCCGGTCTCCTCCTCCAGCACCTTGAGCAGCAGGGAAAGCTTGGTCACCTCCACCGCCTGCGGGTCGATATCCACACCGTGAATATTGTTGAGCAGTATCTCCTTCTTCTTCAACGTGGTCAGGCGGTAGCCACCGGTCACCTCGTTGAGCGCTGGGGCTTTGCCCCTCGTCCACTTCTGCGGTTCGTTGGCCAGGTACCACCGCTCGTGCCAGTCGATGAGGTACTGGAAGGCCCCCAGCAGGAAGGAGCCGGAGCCGCAGGCCGGGTCAACAATTTTGAGGGCGGCAGCTTCGGTGGGTGTTTTGCCTTCCAGCAGTTTGCCCACCGTGTTTTCTACGATGTAATCCACGATGTACTTGGGCGTGTAATACACTCCGCCCGCTTTGCGCACCTCGGGCTTTTCTTCCACCTTCGCCTGGTGCCCCGCGGTCAAACGGATGACCTGCCCCAAAAACTGCTCGTATACCTGCCCTAGTATCTCCACGGGGATCTCTTTGAAGATGTACGGGCAGGGATAATACAGCCCTTGAATGATCTCCTTGAGCGCACGGTCATCGATGGTGAGCGAGGGGGTGAAGGTATCGGGCGGGGTGTTGTCGTCCTTATCGTGGGTGAAGTTGAACAGCCCCGAATTGTACTTAAGGTCAGCGTGCCTGAATAGTTCCAGCAAGCCCGCGTACACGCCTGGCTGGGTGGAGAGGGTTTTGAGCTGCTCTTCAGGCTCGATACCGCGGTCTTCGCAGATGCGCAGGAAGATAATACGGTCAAGGGTTATCTGCACAGCGTAGTTGAGCTGCTGCTCATCCTCTACGCGCGGGTTGCGCAGGGCGATATTGCGCGCCAGCAGGACGCGCCAGTTATTCATATCCTTGAGAAATTCATCATCGACTTCGGTGGTGCCCTTCTTGCCTTTCGAGGAGGCGGCGAAGCGGTCAAGCGCGCCTTTCCAGACCGCGTCGCGCGAAAAGATCGCGGCGATTTCGTCCCATTTCTCGATGTAATCGGTATAAAGATAAAAGAGATCGCGCGCGGTGGCGGCTGTTTCCTTGGGGCCAGGTTTTGCCATGCAGTTATAGACCGCGAACTCCTCGAAATCGGTGAGGATGGAAATGGGCAGGTGGGCATTCCAGGCGTAACGGCGTAATTGGAAGGCGGGGTGAATGTCATACCGGATGTTGACAGCGGGTTTCTTGGCCTCTACAAAGAACTTGCGCTCCGATCCTACTTTAAAGGTGTAATCAGGGGATTTGGATGTGCCTTCTATATCGAGAGAAGCTTCAATTTCCACATCGGCATATTGCGGCGCGACGCCTTTTTGGTTGTACACGTCCCAACCGAGGGCGACGAAGAAAGGGTCTAGGAATTCCTGGCGCAGGCGCGCTTCGTTGTACTTGCCGGAACGGTAAGCTTCGCGGTTCTCAGTAAATCTGGCAACGAGCTGGTGGATGATCGCTGGCGCGGGCATGGGCGCTTACCTCCTGAGTGAATGGTGGCAAATTGATTGTATATCAGAATAGGGTTTTAGCACCCCCCGGGCTCCGGGTGTATCAGCGAGCAAAAACGCCTGAAAGGGGCGTCTTCAGGCTGTGCCCTCTCGTTTCCTTTCCCCTTCTCTTCCATTGACCACCAAAAACACTTGACAGCCATGTTATAATGATTAATAGAACTGTTGTTCTATTCCACCCCCACCCCTTTTACCCAGGAGAAAAATGCCCCGCCCGTCCACCCCACCACCCCCTCCGCCGCCCCCGCCCGGCGGCTCCACTCTCGTCTTCGATTTCCGCGACCTGCCCCCCAGCCCCGAGGAGCTAGCCGCCCTTCAAGCGCAGAAAAAGCACCGCCGCCTCGCCTCCCTCAAAACCCGCCGCCGGCTCAGCGCCAAGGCCCTCCCCGCTTCTCCGCTCCCGGGCGCGCCGCTCGACCCCGCCCCGGCTGATGCCATACCCCAAACCGCTCCCCCAGCCCCATTCGCCCCCGCGGCCGCCCCGCTGCCGGAATGGGCCGAAGACCTGCGCCCGCCCGCTCGTGTTCAGCCAGGCCCGTTCCCCGCTCCAGCCGCGATGGAGGAGCAGCGGAAACGGGGCGCGCAGCCCGGCAATACCAACGCCCTCAAGTACGGCTTCTATTCCCGCCGCCTCCCTTCGCGTGAACTGGACGGTCTCGAAGACACCGCTGTTTCTTCCCTCAAAGACGAGATCGATGTGATGCGCGTCTTTTCCCGTAAGGTCGCCGAGCTCGGCGCGGATGTGGACGACCTCGACGAAGCCACCACTCTCCTCCGCGTGCTCTCCCTCGCCACCTCGTCCATCAACCGCCTCGTCCGCACCCACACGCGCATCCCCGACCCCGATCTCGACCCCGCCCTGCTCCTGCGCACCGCCCTCCTCGAACTCGAAGAAGAATGGCCCGAGCTCAAGGCTTTTGGCGATAAATACCGCAACAAACCCCGGGTCGAGCCCCTCCCGCCGGAAGAGACCTTGTAAACCGGCAGAACAGGGTTCGCTTGCTTCTCAGCCCGCCCCGGCCGATGCCATCCGCGCCCCCCGCCTGAAGCGAAGGCGCCTCGCCACTGGGAGGATTCGTTTTGATTCGTTTTTTTAAAACGAATGCCCGCGGGGATTCTTTTGAATTTGGAAAAACCGGCTTTTCTCCATTACAATAGACCCTGATGACCCGACCCCTGCGCGCCGCCCTGGCGCTGACCCTCGCCCTCACCCTGGCTTTCGCCGTGCCGCTCACTGGCGCGCCCGCCTCCTCGGCGCGCGCCCAGTACAACGGCGCCTATTACACCGTCCAGGAGGGCGACACCCTCACCGAGGTGGCCTTCTACTTCCGCGTTTCGCTCAACGAGCTCATCGCCCTCAACCCCATGCCAGACCCCAACAACCTGCCGCCCGGCAAGGTGCTGCTCATCCCCGGCTTTGAAGACCTGCAGGGTGAGCTCAAGCGCGTCAGCGTGCCCGCCGGCGAGAACGCGCGCACGCTCCAGCGCCTTTACCGCCTGCCGCCCGCGCTCTTTCAGCGGCTCAACTTCGTCACCGCGCCCGATGCGCTGATCACCGGGCACCCGTTCTTCTACCTCGAAGCAGCGGCTCGCGAGCAGACCCGCCTGCAGCTGGTGAGCGGGCTCACCCCGCTGGAACTGGCGGCTTACGGTGCTGCCAGCTCCTGGCTGGCCGGGCTGTACAATGACCTGCCCGCCCCCTGGCGCCTGCTCGCCAACGACACCCTCTTTTTGCCCGGCGCGCAGCGCGGCAGCCTCAATGCCCTGCTGCCGCTGGTCACCGATCTCGCCCTCGACCAGCTCGCCCAGGGCAAAACCTCGGTCTTCCGCGCCAGCCCCTCGCCGCAGACGGCGCTTTCAGGCGAACTGCTGGGCTTCCCGCTGCGCTTCTTCGCCAACGCCTCGGGCGGCGGCTTCACCGCGCTGCAGGGCGTGCCGCGCCTCACAGAGCCGGGGGTCACCCGTTTCACCATTCGCGCCGCGGCCCCTGATGGGCGCGTATTCACCCTGCAGCAGCAGGCTTACCTGCAGCCCAAAAACTACGGCTACGACGCCCCGCTGGAGGTGATGGACAGCGTGGTCGACCCCGCCATCACCGAGCCCGAGTTCGCCTTCGTCACCGAGCTCACCTCTCCCGCCCCGCCCGAAAAGCTGTGGCAGGGGCGCTTCGCCTTCCCCTCGAGCACACCCGACTTCATCACCTCCTGGTATGGCCGACTGCGCTCCTACAACGGCAGCGATTTCACCTATTTCCACTCCGGCATGGATTTCGGCGGGGGAGAATCCTCGCCCATCCTGGCCCCCGCGTCGGGCGTGGTGGTGTACACCGGCGCGCTGGATGTGCGCGGGAACGCCACCATCATCTCGCATGGCTGGGGCGTGTACACGGGCTACTGGCACCAGTCGCGCATCGAAGTAAAGGTCGGCGACGTAGTGCAAACCGGGCAAACCATCGGCCTGATGGGCGCGACCGGGCGCGTCACCGGCCCGCACCTGCACTTCTCTGTCTTCGTCGGCAGCGTGGAGGTGGACCCCGAAGATTGGCTCAATGGGCAATACGCCTGGGTGGGAGGGTAGCATGCTCAACCCCGATTGCGCGTATTGCGGGCGGCACAACCCCGAAGGCATCGAGCGCTGCCAGGCTTGCGGCGCGCCGCTGGCTTTCGCGGCGGCCCCCGAAACGCGCGTCACCATCATCGAAGACGCGCCCCCCGCCGCTCCCGTGCAGTCCGCCTTCCCCGAGGCATTGCCCAGCAGCGGTGAACTGCAGCAGGGGCTCAAGGCGCTGGGCGCGGTGGCCGGCTCGCTGGGCGTGGGCAGCATCCTCCTGCGCCTGGTCGCGCAGGGGTTCGCCATCGCCGTCTCCGCCTTTCTCGTCGGTCTCAGCGCGGGCTCCAGCGCCGCGGGGTTAACCCGCCACGCGCTTCACCTGGGATGCGCGCTGGCAGGCGGCGCGCTGCTGGGTATCGTCATCAGCCTGGTGCGCAAACGCTCCATCTGGACGCTCCTCGCCGCGCCCGCGGGCAGTTTCATCGCCTTCCTGCTCAACGGCCTGCTGCGCCTGCCTTCCCGCCAGCTGCCCTTCGCCGCCCTTCTCACCCTGGGCGGGGGTCTGCTCTTCGCCGTCATGGGCGGCAGGCGCGCGCGCGCCAAGCCGCTGCCCTGTCTCAAGGTGCTGCTGCCTTTCATCGGCGCCATCGGCGGTGTGCTCTTCGCCCTGCTGGGCTTTTACGTGATGTACCGCGTTTATTAAGGTTGTGCAAGGAGCCGCTCTTGTCCCCCACCCCCTATTTCAAACTCGAAGTTTACGCCCCCGAAGAAAACGTGGATGAGCTTCTCGCCGTCCTCGCCGCCGCGCACGCCGGCGAAATTGGCCGCTACGACCACTGCGCCTCCCTCACCCCGGTGCAGGGCACCTGGCGACCGCTGGAAGGCGCCCGGCCCGCGCTTGGTCAACCCGGCGAGCTCTACAGCGGCAGCGAGGTCAAGATCGAGGTGCTCTGCCGCGAAGAGTACCTGCTGGAAGCGGTGCAGGCGCTGCGCGAGGTGCACCCATACCAGGAGCCGGTCATCAACATCATCCCGCTGGCCAACAGCCGCTACGGCGGCACGGCCTGAGCCGCCCCCGATTCATAACTACACGAAAGAAAAACGGCTGATGCGTTCAGCCGTTTTCGCTCAAGTGGGTCAGGGTTGGCTAAGGCGCTGTTACCTGCAGCGCGTTGGAGTACGCGGTGCAGTAGCTGCCGTTAGACTTGCACAGCCGGAAGTTATAGCTCTCGCCCGGAGTAAGTGTGGCGATATCGTAGCTCGTGGCGCCGCCGGCAATCTCCGCCTTGGCGTCCGCGGGGAACAATGGCGTGTCAGAAGTGGTCCACATCACGATCAGCTTCACCGGCTCCGGCGCGAGCGCGTCCCACTGCAGCAGCACCCGCCCCGGGTCGGTGACAGTATCGTCATACCTGAGCACAAACGCCGGGTCTTCGGGCATCGGCGCGAAGGTGAAGGCATAGGTGTTGGAAGTGAGCGTGCACTTGCTGCCGTCGTACTTGCAGACCCTGAAATAGTAAGTGGTCGAAGGCTTGCCCTCCACCAGGGCGCTGCGTTTGGCGCCATCCGCAACGGGGACGACCGTGTCGCTCAGGTCTGGTTTCTCATGCACCTCGGAGTACATCACCTTGAACCCCTGCGGGAAATCGCCGCTGGCCGCCCAGGTGATCTTGGCCTGACCCCCGGCCACATCCTCCACAGTGGCGATCAGGATGGCGGAGGGATCGGGGACAAGGGTCGGCTTGAGCACCCCGGGGAAGGTGAACTTGAAGGAAGCCGTGTATGCGTCACAGCTGGAACCGTTGAATTTGCACAGGCGGTAGTAATAAGTGGTGCCGCTGCTGCCGGGCACATAGGCTTCGCGCACCTTGCCGTCCGAAATGGAGAAGTAGGAATCCTTGCCAAAGGCGGGTTCCTGTTTACTGGTGGAGTAGTAGATGCGGAAACCACCGGATGGGTTGCTGTCTGACTTCCAGGTCATCTGGGCTTTGCCGGTGGCGCCGCCGCCCATGTAGGTGATGGTGAAGGCGCTCGAAGGGGTCTCCTTGCCGACGCTGCCCCCTCCTCCACCGCCGCCCACGGAAATGGGCGTGAGCGCGCGCGCCGTGGCGGTGCGGTTAGGCGTAGGCGTGGGCGCGTAACGTTTGAAGGCGAAAAAGCCCAGGTTGCTGTAGATATCGCAAGAGTCGCTGACGTAGCGGCAAACGCTGACGATGTATACCTTACCCTGCTCGCCGCTGATGAGGGCAGAACGCGCGTTCGGGTCGCCCACATAGGCGTCTTCATCCTTCGGGTAGATGGGCGCGCGCTGCTCGGAAGTCCATACCAGGGCGTATCCCGAGGGGAAATTGCCATAAGCCTCCCATTTGACGATGGCCTGCCCGGGGGCGGTCTCACGGATGTCGGTAAGCACGATGCTGGCGTCTGGTGTGGGCGCCGGGGGCTGCTGGCCATCGCTCGTTGGTGCGGGAGCGGGCGTGTGGGTGGGCAGGGTGACCGCAGTCTGCTCAGGCGGCTCAGGCAGCGCGGGCTGTGTCGGCTGTTCGAGAGGCTCCTGAAGCGCCGATTGGGTCAAAATGACCGCCAGTTTCTCCTGCACCAGCTGCTCGCTGACGGGTTGCTCAGCGCAGCCGGAAAGGATCAAGGAAAGCGTGAGAACAACTGCCAGAAGGATTTTGATGCGCATAATACCTCCACCCGGAATTCGCGGTCTTTCAATTATACCGAGAATCACCTCGCGCGTTACCATACACTCCTGTTAACCCGCGCGCGGGCCTGGCGCCAAAGCCGCGGCTGAAACGCCCTGTCCGGCAGCGCGGTGCGCCTGATGGCTCGCTGCAAGTAAGTGCGCCATCACGCCTCTTCGTCCTGGTCCAGATGCATCTTGTGCAGCCAGCGGTGCACGACCGGGGCGATGAATACCCCCGCGGCGACCAGGAAGATGACGCCGGAAAACAGCGCGTAAAGCGAAGCGAAAACCTTGCCAGCGGCGGTGGCGAGGGTGTTCACCGGGCCCATACCGCCAAGGATCATCGAGGCGTTCAAAACCGAGTCCAGCCAGGGCATGTTTTCAGTGAAGTGGTAACCCAGCACGCCAATGGCCAGTGACCCCAAAATGAGCCCGGTGCCAAAGCCAAAATGCCTGAGCAGGCGGAAGAGGAACTGCCTCTTTGGCAGCAGCGGCTGGTTGTGTCTCTCGTACTTGAAGAGCGGCGCGGAGCGTTTCACAGGTTAATTGTAACCATTCTGCGCGCCCGCACAACCCTTATTTCAACCGGGTTCTGCGCCCCGCTCAACCCCTGCGCGGCGCGCCGCGTTACCGGCTCACACCAGCACAGACAGCATCGCGCTGGTGAATAAAACCGCCGCCGCCAGCACCGCGTTGAGGATGATCAGGAGCATGCTCAGTTTCATCTGCGCTGAAGAAAGGCTTTCCATTTTCCGCCCCAGGGCAATGCTGCGGTAAAAGGCGATCGCGATCATCACGATGACCAGGATGTGCTTGACAGACAACCAGGCCGAATACGAGTTATTGAACGTGAAGAACTGCCCCGGTCCAGCGGCGTGGCGGCTCATCAGCACACCGGTCACGATCAACCCGACTATGCAAACATGCACCCACCGCCCCTGCTGCCTTTGAAACGCGCGCATGAACTGCTTCAACTGCGCACCCGGTGCGAAGGTCTTTTGCAGCAGCGGCAGGTACGTGATCACCGTCACAATCAAACCGCCCATCCAGACCACGGTAAAAAGGTCATGCAGGAACCTGACCAACACAGCAACCAAGAGTCTTCCATCCATCTAACGTCTCCTTCTTTTTCATGCATCCTAAACCAAGGCGTGAGCCCATGCTTTATCAAAAGTCAAACCTGTGGTGAAAAGGAGCTTATTGCAGGATTACGGTTTTTCCGGTAGAATTCGCCAAATGAACGACCGTTCGCAAAACCAAGGCAAAGCCAATCCCGTGCGTTCGCGCGCCCAAATCATCGGCGCGTCGCACCGCCTCTTCTTGATGCAGGGTTTCCACGGCACCACCATGCGCCAGATTGCCAAAGAATCCGGCATGGCGCTGGGATCGCTATATAACCACTTCACCGACAAGGAAGCGCTTTTCAGTGCTGTCTTCGAAGCATACAATCCCTATCCCACCCTGCTGCTCACGCTGGAGAACTCGCAAGGAGAAAACGCCGCCGCCCTGGCGCGAACCGCCGCGCGCCGCCTGGTGAACGCCCTCTCCGCCCGCCCGGACCTGGTGAAACTGGTGTTCATTGACGTGGTCGAGTTCCACGGCGAGCATCTGCGCCAGGCGTATCCCGCCGTGGCGCCGGGCATGCTCAATTTCGTGCGGCGGCTGCGAAAAGACCCCTCCGCGTTACAGCCGCTCTCAGATGACGCCCTGCTGCGCGCCTTCTTCGGGTTGTTCTACACCTTTCACATGAACGAGATGCTGCTGGGCAAACCCACGGACGAAGAAAGCCAATCCGCCGTTTTGCAGGAACTCATCGAAATCTACCTCGACGGCATCCTCGCCTGAACCCCCCTCTGAACAAAAATACACCTGTTATATTGCTTTATTTATCTTGACAGTGTTACGTTATAGTGGTATTATTTGGATCAACAGGAGGACGTATGAAGCCGAGCGAATACTGGATATCAGAACTGGCATCCTTGTCAGGTGTTTCGATACGCACCATTCGCTATTACATTGCGGAAGGGCTGCTGCCCCCACCTGATATTCGCGGTAGATACGCGGTCTTTACAGATGAATATATGCACCGTCTGAACCTGATCAAACGGCTCAAAGACGCTTACCTGCCGTTGAACCGTATCCGCGAAGTGCTGAACGCGCTGGATGATAGCCAGATCGTGCCGCTGCTGCACGAGTTCGACACCGACCCTGTGGCTGCACTGGCGGGTTTACAGGCGCTACCTGTATTCAACCCAGACGCGCAATCAAACCTGGAGTTGAACTGCCCACCCCCTAACAGCGCGCTGCAATATATTCAGTCCCTGCGCGCTCCCGGGGTCGCAGACACGCGAGCACCAGAGAGGCAATATCCAATATCCCGGCCCAGCAGGAACGCTGACCATCCCGGTGAAGCATGGCAGCGCATCCAGCTGGCGCCCGGGTTGGAGCTGCACGTTCGTCAACCCGTCCATGCGAACCTGCAGCATCTCATCGACCAGATAATCAAATTGTTCCACCCATAACATCCACTTTCAAAAGGAGGGTCATTACCATGAAAAAAACTGAATTAAAGTTAAAGAACGACGTTGCGCTCATCCACCGTGGAAAGCCAACCAAGCGTGTTCTGGAGGTAGAGCTAACCGCGCCTGAATCTTCTGGCGCTCGAGACGCAACCGCGCTCAACCTGGCGCTGATCATCGACCGCAGCGGCTCGATGGCGGGCGGAAAACTGGAACAGGTCAAGGCGGCAGTGCTGCAGATCCTTGATCTGCTGCGTCCCGTTGACAGCGTCGCCATCGTTGATTACGACCACCAGGTAAGCATCACTGCAGAGAGCGGTTCGGTCACGCCGAGCGCGCGGGAAGAAATGAAGCAAGCCGTGAGTAGCCTGCACCCACGCGGCATGACGGACCTGGGCGGCGGCTGGCTGTGCGGCTGTGAACGCCTGGCCCACCACCAATCCAATGGAAGGATCACCCGCGCTTTGCTGTTGACTGACGGGTTGGCCAACCAAGGCATCACTCATCCGCTAGAGTTGCAGCAGCACGCCTCCGCGCTGTTTGAGCGGGGCATCGCCACTTCCACCTTCGGCGTGGGAGAGGGTTTTAATGAACACCTGCTCGAAGGCATGGCCAACCGCGGCGGCGGTAACTTTTATTATATTGAATCTCGCGAGCAGATACCTGAACTGTTGTTGCAAGAATTCAAAGACCTGGTTGCTGTGAGCCTGAAAAGGGTGAACCTGGAACTCACCTTCCCTGCCGGGGTGGCGTTTGAACTATTTGGTGATTGGCGCGTGGAAAAAAGCGATGATCGTCACCTGGTCATCAACCTGTCAGACCTGTCGTCTGGGCGCGCGGTCAACCTTTTCTTAAGCCTGCTCACCCCACCGGGTGATGGCGAGCTGGTCATTCATGCGTCTATCACCGGAATGGATGAAGCGGATAAGCCAGTCCATATTGAAGGCGCCTTACCCCTGCGGTACGCCGACGCTGCTGAAGTGGCGTTGGCTGAAGAAGGACGCGACCAGGATATGCTCAAGCGTTATTCCTCGGTAGTGATCGGTCAGGGCGCCAGCCAGGCGCTTAAATTGGAGCGAGAAGGTAAATTTGCTGAAGCGGGCAAATTGATGGACCAGTTAATGCTAGAACACCAGGACTACCTGCCGACGATGACCCGTGAACGCTACCAACTCATCCGCGAAGAAATACGTGTAGGGTTGGATGAGCCGCGGCGTAAGAGATACCAGAACGACAGTTACATCCTCAAGCGCCATCGGCACATCGACCAACAGGGTGAACCTGGTAAATAAGCACACACCACCAACAGAACCGGACAAGTCGCGCTCAAACAAGCCCGGAACAAACCCGGGTTGAGCGAGGGGAAAACCGGTCATCTCAAGGCCGTTGACTGGATAGTCAACGGCCTTGAAAATTGAACTATCGTTCACCTTATTCCTGATAACCTGTTGTTCAGAGGAATACCGGCGTTTACAACAATTTATCTACGCGCATTCTTCGCGCAAGCCCTTGCCGGACCTGCGGGTTTGTAATCATCCTGGCGCTTATCGAGAGATGGTGTTCCTGCATGGGAAAGCCGTAGTAAATCATGATCTCCAGGCGCATCCCTCTCTGAGGTGCCAGTAATGGCGAACATAAATACTCGCTGGTTTCCTTAATAACCCAAGCGCCTGAATGCAATGAATTCACTCTCGCGTGCGGGCAATATTTGCTCGTTCGCGTGAAGGCAGTTTTTACCTCCTCGCGTGCAGGCAAATTTTGCAATTTGGCCTGAGTGGAAATTCTACCCGCAGGCGTAAGTGAAACGATTGCCTGATGGGCGCCGGGATGCAAAATTCACCTTTCTATAGCGTGCAGTAAATGCACCCCTGGTGCGTGCAAAAGTTGCACGTGATTCTATTCACTACTTAATTAACGACTTAACTGACTTTAAGAGCTTAATCCCTTTTTTTGCGGCGTGCTGATGCGATCAGCTCATCTGGGAAAACCAGGTTCCAGTCATAGCGCGGGCTTCTGGATGGTTGTTTATATTTCCCCAGATCCACCGAGCCGTGGTGATACTCTTGCAGGAAGCGCGCCAACGCCAGGGTAGCAAGCTGGCTGGCTGGAAGACGTAACTCTTCTGCCAGCAAACGCAGCCCTTCGCGGATGGAGGGCGGCAGGTCGTACGTGGCGCGCTGGTCACGGCGCGCCTGGATCTTCGCCCGTTCGCGCGAGATGCGCTCGCGTTCACGGCGCGGCAACTGCGCTTCCGATTGTTTTTGCTGCATTCCCTTCAACAGGTCCGCCACCGCGGGGTCCAGCGCCGAACGGCGTTGTTTTTTATCCTCAGGCATCGAGCACCTCCAGCACACGGGCGAGCACCTGGCGGTAACCACCCAGGCGCTGACGTCCATCCTTGAATCCCTCAATCGAAGTGGAACGAGGGGAATATTCCCATAGCGTCTGACCGTAAGCAGCCGTTTCACGCACGCGCGTATCCTGTGGCACAGGGGGCCAAACGCTGGCGCCGAACACACGGGTGAGTTCCTCAAATTGCAACAGCGTCTCGCGGGTGGTGCGGTCAAAAAAGGTGGGCAAAATACTGTAACCGCGGTAAGAGTGACCGTTGCGGCCAATCTCCGCCATGGTGGTGAGGATTTCTTTAACCCCATCCACCGCCAGCGCGTCCAGGCGGGTTGGAATCACCACCCAATCCGCGGCGATCAGACCGTTAATGTGCAGCACATCCAGCGAGGGCGCTAAATCCAACAGCACCGCGTCATAAGCGGAACTGGCGAGAATATCGCTCAGGATGGTCTCGCGGAAATCTGCCAGTGTAATCTGGCGCTTGACCTTTTCGGTCTGTTTGTCACCCGCCACAAGGTTCAGGTTGGGGCGCACCGGTACAACCACCGAAGAGAGCGGTTCGTCCAGGCAGACAAGGCGGTAAAGACCCGGTGATTTCTCAAGACCAAAAGAAAGCGCCAGGTGCCCCTGTGGATCCAGGTCCACCAGCAGCGTACGCTTTTTCATGCGCGCCAACCCGTCAGCCAGAGTGACCGCGGTGGTGGTCTTTCCCACGCCGCCTTTCTGATTGGCAAAAGCAAAAATCATAGGAAATATACCTCTCCAGACGAACCGTGTTTTTGGCTAAGAAAAAAGGTAAAAACCAAAAACAAGGGTCGCCCCATGAGATTATACAGGGTCACCCCTTGAAAAACAAGGGTCGCCCCTGGAGAAATGACAAGCTCAACTGCAACGTCACCCCTTGAGACAACCAAAGCCCCTTCAACAAGTGAATATATGGAAAATGACCATCATATAGGCAAGAATGTATTTTTGTTCAGGGGCAAGGGCTTGAAAAGTGTAACCATGGTTACACTTCGTGTTTAAACGGGCTGCTGGATTACTCACTTTATTGGTAATGAAAACGTTCGCCCAGCACAAAAAAGGTCAAGCAAATTCCTCATCCAAATGATACGCTTACAGGAATAAAGGGTTATGGCATGAACCTCCAGGAAAATATTGAAGCGGTACACAGAATGCAGGAGTGCATAGACACGCATCTGAAAGAGCGGATCACCCTGCGTATGCTGGCAGAAGCGGCAGGATATTCGCCATGGCACGCTGCGAAAATATTCAAGGAATTGACAGGAAAGACCCCTTTTGATTATATCCGCACACTGAGGTTGTCTCGAGCTGCCGTCAGACTACGGGAGGAGGAGATCAAAGTGATTGATGTTGCTTTTGATTTCCTTTTTGATTCTCACGAAGGGTTCACGCGGGCATTTTCAAAACACTTTGGCATCACACCGAAGAATTACAGCCTGCACAAGCCACTGACGAGGTTTTTCATACCAGAGGACGTCCGTGAGAAATATTTTCGTCTTGGAAAAGGAGAAGGCATGAAAAAAGAAGATTTGATACCCAATACAATATTTGTCCAGGTCGTCAAACGACAAGAACGAAAGCTAATCCTCAAGCGCGGCGTGAAGGCGACGGATTACTACGAATACTGCGAGGAGGTTGGCTGCGAAGTGTGGGACGTGCTCACCGGCATCAAACAAGCGAGCTATGAACCCATGGGTATGTGGTTGCCGGAGAACCTGCGCAAGCCAGGCACATCGGAGTATTGCCAGGGGGTGGAAGTGCCGCTGACCTACGCAGAACCGCTGCCGGAGGGGTTTGAAATGATCACCCTGCCCGTCTGTATGATGATGATCTTCCAGGGTCAGCCATACGATGACGAGAACTTCGAACAAGCCATCAGCGATCTGTGGGCGGCGATGAAGCACTATAAGCCGGAGATTTACGGATTCCGCTGGGCAGATGAGGACGGACCACGCTTTCAACTCGAACCGCAGGGTTACCGGGGGTATATCGAGGGACGGCCGGTTAGAGCCCTGGTTTGACGGTAAGGAAGACTTTTAACGCTGATGTTACAGGAGAGCGCGAAGTGTAACCACGGTTACACTTTAAGACGACAAATTTTGGAAATGATACGAATCGATTAACGTCGATCCAGGCGGGCGCGGATCAGGCGGGCAAGCTCTTCGAGCAGGTTCAGCGATTGCGCTCCCAGCCCTCTGACCACCATGGTGTTGGCAATCTCATCCAGCGCCTGGTCCTGCCCCATGCGGTCGAGTTCGTTCAACGTCTGGACAAAACGCCGCAGCGAACGCGCTGCCTGGCGACCAGGTTCGGGCAGGATGGGTGCGACTGGACGCCGGGATGCGGATGGTGGTTCCGTGGCGGGAGTGACAATCTCCGCGATTTCTTCAGAGGTGAGCTGGTTCTGGATGCTGAGCCGCACCATGCGTTCCCAGTGGTCGCGCGGGGAGGACAGGATCTCACGCAGCACCCGCTCTGAAAGGCGGTAACGGTCTGCCAGGTCTAACTGGCTGGTGGGCAGTTGCAGGATGTTGAGCAGTTGAACCATGCGCGGGCGGGTGAGCTGCATCACCGGCGTAATTTTATCCCACAGACCTACAGGCATGCGCTGGGTGCGGGCGATGCGGAAGTAATCGTAATCATCCGCCAGGTCAGCGTCTGGTTGGATGCCCATTTCCGCCAGGATGAGCGCGGCCACTTCACAAGCCTGTTCCACCGCAGATGGGGGTTCCGCGTGGCGGTTCTCCAATACCTGGCGTTGACGGGTGGGCTTTTCCACCACCTCGACGCGGAGCAGGGGTTCTGTTTCAGCGCCGGAAGAGGCGTATTGCAGGCAGGCGGCCCAAAAACGGCGTTCACCGGTCTCAATCAGAAACACATATTCACCCTTGTTGCCAAGCGCCCACTTTCCGGTGATGGATTTGATCTGACCGTGCTCATCGAACGAAGAACCCATGGCGATGAGCTTTTGGATTTCGAGTTCCATGCCGGGATCGGTGCGCGCCAGCGACAGCCATTCAAGCGCCGCCTGGTAGCAGTTGATGCGACCGCTGTAAAAATCCGCGCGGATTTCTGCAGGCAGCAGGCGGCGCGGTTGAAAGCGATCGGGGAACATCTGGCTGGGTTTAAGGCGCTCAATACGTTCCACCAGCTTGGACGCCGTATCTGCGGAGGGCTTCTGAGCCGGGGGGTCGATCTTGGGTTTTTTTGAACCTTTTTTTTCCAGGTCATCGAAAGCGCTGAATCTTTTTTTAGGCGGCATGGGCTTATCCTCCCCGCGCGCCAGGGCGGGCGCCGGTGCGTTTGAGAACGAGGTCGGTCAATTCGGCATATTCGCGCGTGGGGCGCGAACTGGAAACGATATTTTGGCTGCCGGCGTTACGCGGCGGGCGGTAAGTAAACACATCCATGTGGCTGGAATGAGCGTAAGCCAGGTCGGAGGATTTATGGATGGCCGGCAGAAGCAACTTTTTGTAGCGTTTACGCATTTCTTCCAGGATCTCACGCGTTTCACTGCGCTGTTCTTCACACAGGGTAGGCAGGAAGCCTAAAACGTTGAGATCGGGTTTGAAGTGGGTCTGCACCTGCTCGATGGTGCGCTGCAGCTCGATGAGCCCTGAAACGCCCAGGTAAGAGGTCTCCACCGGGATGATGACATGGTCAGCCGCGACCAGCGCATTGATCAGCAGGTCGCCGGTGGTGGGTGGGGTGTCGATGATAATATACGCGTACTCTTGCTGTACCGCCAACAGCGCGCGCTGCAGGCGGGTTTCATTGGCCATCAGCGCGGGCAGCTCCCGTGCGGCTCGCACCATCGCGGTGCGCTCTGATGGCACAAAAAACAGGTTGGGATGATGATCACTGCGCTGGATGAGGGGTTGAATGGAGGGTGGCGGCGTTTCAGTGAGCAGGGCGGCCAGAGAGGCTTCGGGGGTGTCAGCGTGTTTGTCAAACCCCACCGCCAGCAAAGCGTGAACCTGGGGGTCCATATCCACCAGCAGCACACGGCCACTGCCATCGGCGCGTTCTGAAAGGCGCAACGCCAGCCCGGCAGCCAGGTTGACAGCGGTGGTGGTTTTCCCGACACCGCCCTTTTCATTTGCAATTGTGATGGTAATCGCCATATCTCCCGTCAATCCGTGAGGGCTTGAGCACACCCCGCAATCAAATTATACACAATTTCATTTTCACTATGTTAGCATAAAAAAAAGGAAGTTGCAACAAATTGCGCTAAATCCTTTGAAAATCATGTAAAATATCATAAATCTATTGATTTCAGCCTGATTTCGTGCGATAATTAGTGAGGTATCGGAGGTTATCCATGGGCGATGTGATGAACGATGATGAATGGCGACAGGTAAGACTCGACCGGCTGGGGTTAAAAGAAGACCCCTTCACGCTGAGCGCCGACCCGCGCTATCTGTACCTGGGACCTGAACACCTGGCTGTGTACCGACAGGCGCAGGGGGTCATCTCCCGGCGGCGCGGGCTGGCGCTGATCAGCGGCGATATGGGGATGGGAAAAAGCTCTCTCGCCCGGCGCCTGTATGACGTGTACGCCTCTGAAGAGATGGTGGATATCTGTTATATCCACACCGCGGCATTTAAGTCCGCCATGGACGCGGCGCGGCAGATCTCGGAGACGCTTGGTATGCCGCGGCTACGCTCTTTTCAGCTGCAGATGGAAGCCCTGGAAAAGTTCATGGCTTCGGCTTACACCGCCAACCATAATGTGGTGGTGCTGCTGGATGACGCGCAGTTGATGGAACCGGAGGCTCTCGAGGTGCTGCACCGCCTCTATAACTTTGATTACGACGCCAAGGTGGCGCAGGTGCTGGCTTTTGGGCAATCGGAAATGTCGGGTGTTTTTGAGCTGAACAAGGCGGTCAACTCGCGTGTTTTTGTGCGCCTGGCGCTGCCACCGCTCACGCTCTCTTCCGCGCTGCAGATGGTGCTCTTCCGCCTCAGCGTGGCCGGGCGATCCACACCCCTTATCAACGACGACGCCTTCGAGGTGTTGTATGAAAAATCACAGGGCGTACCGCGTGAGATCATCCGCTTATGCGCGCTTTCAATGGACCATTTACTGGAAAGCGACGAGTCGATGATCAATCTGGAAATCGCCCGAAAGGTGAACTGATTATGGCAGCCATACAGAACCCCAACCGGAATGCCTGGGTACAACTTTACGAAGCCCGGCGCATTCCCAGCGAGCCCGAAGGGCGCGCCCCGGGCAGACCGCCGGGGATTGTCCCTCGCCGCAAGGTGGGCATGACGCTCTCTCAAGGGGAAATCACGGAGCTGGAAAACTGGCGCCAACGCCTTTCAGGACTGCTGCGCCGCTCGGTTTCTGCTGGCGAAACCATTGGTATCCTCACCCGCGTGTGCACTGCGCGCTATTCTCGCCTGCAAGATCAAGACGATATTGATTCGCTGGCGCAGCTGGTGGAAAAACTGATAGGTGAGGAATGAATAAATTCTTCCATAAACCCCCACAATTAATGGTAGAAAAAACTATTATCGTTTTCGCCTATCAAAACGAGAGAAAAAACCATCTTGATAAAATAGAAAAAAAGTTCTATAATCAAACCAAACGCGGACGTACTGGACAACGCCGCTGATCGGATGAACAATGGATAAAGGCATGCAGGGGCAATCCCTCGGGATCGACAAGCCGGATTATCAACAAGCCTGGGAAATGGTGTTAGGCGAACTGCGCGCGGAAATGTCGCGGGCGCTTTACGAGACCTGGGTTCAACCGCTCAAAGCAGTTGGTTATGAAGACGGCACTTTCACCGTGGGCGCCTACAACGCCTATGGGCGCGACTGGGTGGAAGGACGCCTGGGAGCGCGCATCACGCGGCTGCTGGAAGGCCTTTACGGCGGGCAGGTCACACTCAATGTGACGGTCGTCAACGGGTTCTACCGCCCGGACCGCGGGGAGGGAGGTGGTAAAAAGGTTCTTTCACAAAACCTGATAAACAACCGCTCGACCCCTGAGGAAACTACAGAAGCGGAAGAAAACAACACCGCGCGCGCCGCAGACCTGGCGGGCGCTGGGCGTTCGCGCAAGATAATGCTGCAGCGCGCTTACGGCAGCGAACGCGCCAAGCTCATCCAGCCGGAACGCGGTATGTTCGTCACCGGTTATCTCTTCAACAACTGGCTGCCGCTATTGGGACATTCAGCCTTCACCATCATCATGGCGGCGCGGGCAATGTGCTACTGGAACCCGATGACCGGTGAACTGCGCAATGTGGTGGAAACCGAAATGGGCGAACTGGCAGAACGTGCCGCCGTTTCTGTGCGCACGGTTAAAGATGTGCTCAACGCGGAACTGGTGCAGCGCTACTTTTTGCGCTACCGCGTTCGCCGCGTGATGACTCCCAACGGCGTGCGCACCGCCGGCATTTCACTGCAAGTGCGTATGGACGACCCTCTGACCCCGCTTGACCAGGTGAAAACCGGCTTGTTAGAAGAAGAGGAATGGTACCTGCCGGAGTTTTCGGGGGAAAAAGAATAAACCGCCAGCACCGGGAGTGCTCTTCGGGCACGCCTGCAGCAGCAACGCTGATGGGGAAGGGGGCTCGAAAAATAGTGCGTGTAGTAAAATCACTCAAGCAACCCACAAGAAATAGAAGCCTACCAGGATGAGCAGTACGCCGCTGATCTTATTAATGACGATGGTCCACTGGCTGAGGGCGCGCAGGTTCTTGAGCGCGGCGGTGAAGGTGCCCACCAGCACCAGCGGCAGGCCGCAGCCCAGGGCGTAAAGCAAGAGCAAGACCGCCCCGTAAAGCAATCCGGAACGCTGTGCCATGACAAAGGTGAGGATCACCGCCAACACCGGGGTGGCGCATTGAGATACCACCAGCCCTGATACCAGCCCCAGCAGAAACGCTCCCCCCAGACCGCGGCTGTTCACCAGCTGACGCGCCCCCTCCAGCCAGGCGGGCGAGCTGAAGCCCAGCACGCCCAGCATCTGCAAACCAATGAGGATGCACACCGCTGCCAATATGTAGTACCACAGGCGTGTACCACCGCCGAGCAGACCACCCAACCACGCCGCCAACACGCCCAATAACATAAAAGTGACAGCCAGACCCAGGGTAAAAAAAAGCGAGATAAAAAAAGCGCGGCGCCGTGGCAGTTCTCTCGACCCGCCAATGTACCCCACCATGAGCGGCACCATGGCCACGTTGCACGGTCCGATGCCGGTGAGCAAACCGCCTAAAAAGACCAGCAGGTAGCCGAGAAGAGAAGAGGGTTGCAGCAGCGAAGGGTCGATGTTTATGGTCGACCTCCTGTCAGCGCCAGCAGTTCAGCGCGCAGTTGGGCGGTGCTGATCTCACCGACGAAGAGGTTTTCGCGACCGTCAGGGCTGATGAAGAGCAGGGTAGGGGTGGTGATCACGCCGCTGGTTTCAACGAACGATCGTTCACTCCGGTTGGTCACGTCCACATCCAACAGCATGATGTCGCTCTCGAATTCCGGGTACACCTGTTCGAGAGCGGTTTGCACGCGGGCGCAGGAACTGCAACCCGGGGAGTGGAAGTACACCACCAGCGCTTGTCCGGCCGCTTTGCTGGTGGCCACCTGTTCAGACACTGGTCGCAAGCGCAGCCAACCGCGCTGCGCCGAGCTGGTCTTGAACAGCGCCACCAACAGTACAAAGAGAATCACACCAAGGGTGATGAGGATGGAGCGGGTTTGAGGGCTGATTTCAGGCTTCATCAAGGAACACCTGCAACAGGAGTGGAGGTAATTTTACTTGAGAAATCAGGCGGTGCCGGTGATAACAAATCGGGCAGCAGGCAAGCAGGTGAATCAGGTGTTCATTCCGGCGATTGCCCCGCTGGCGAAAGCAAAGTGCAGGTTATAGCCGCCACAGGGACCGGTGACGTCGAGAATCTCACCGGCCAGTTGCAGCCCCGGCAGCAAGCGTGAGCGCATGGTCAGAGGGTCAACCTCGTTCACGGGCACGCCGCCGGCGCTCACCTGGCAATACTCGAAACCGCGCACACCGCTGACGGTGAAGGGCAGGGCAGTGAGCAATGCGAAAAGACGGGTCAGCGCTTGATCGGAGACATCGCGCATGCGTGTATCTGCGGCGAAGCCCAGGCGTTCGAGCACCAACGGGGGCAGTTTGGGCGGTAAGGCGGCACCCAGTAGCACATTGAGCGGAGTCTCTGAATGGCGTTGATCGCGCAGCAGGGCGCGCAGGGCGCCTTCCGAAGCGAAGAGGGGGTTCAGCTCCAGGCGCAGGTCAGCGCCGGGACGGGCGGAGACGTGGTGGCTCAGGTCCATCACCGCCGGTCCGTTGAGTCCCCAGGCGGTGAAGATGAGGTTGCCAGTGGTTTCAGCCAGCAGCTGGCTGCCGGCGAAGAGCCTGACGGCGGCGTCCAGGCGTACGCCCTGCAGCGCGCGCCAGGGGGTCATGTCGCAGGTAAGCGGGGCGAGGGCCGGGCGGGGCGGGATAATGTGATGACCGAGTTCCTCTAGGAGAGGAAAGAGCTGGCCGCGCGAGCCGAGTGTTGGATAGGCAGCGCCGCCGGCGGCCACCAGCAACGCCGGGCTGGTGAGCGGTCGCTGGGTCTTGAACCCGATCTCGAAGCCCTGTTGCATCTTGCGCATAGACGTTACTTTATGGTCCAGCAGCAGGCGCACTCCGGCGCTTTCCAGGGCGGCGTTAAAAGCGCTCACCACGGTCTGCGCGGATTCAGAAAGGGGGTAGCACCAACCGTCAGGCGTGCAGTAAGTGAGCACACCGATGCTCTCGAAGAAATGAATCGCCTCGTCGTAGCCAAAGTGCGATAATACATCAGCCAGCCAGGCAGGGTCGCTGCAGGCGTAACGCGCGGCTGCCAGCCCGCGGTTGGTGAGGTTGGCGCGCCCAGCGCCGCTGACCAGCAGCTTGCGCCCCACCACAGGGTTGCCGTCGATCAGGGTGACCCGCGCGCCTGAGCGCGCGGCGAATAGCGCCGCGGTCATGCCGGCCGGCCCCGCGCCGATGATGGTGAGTTCCCTGGTCATAAGGATATTGTATCGCAAGAGCCGGGTGGTGGTGAGTTCGCTGCTGGTGCGCACGGAACGCTGAGCCAGGGGAGGTGGAGGATCCGCGCTGCTGTTTATTTGTAGATAATCTTTCGGCATTATTAAAAGATGTAGAAAAAATATGATAAATATATTGTAATAATAAGATGTATAATATAGATGTAATGAAGAAAGAAAACCTGTACCGCACCCAGGTGCTGCTGGAACCGGGGCAGTACCGCGAATTGCTCAACCTGGCGGAGCGCGAGGGGATCAGCCTTTCAGCGCTTCTGCGGCGTATCGTGGCGCAGGGTCTGGAAGAGCGGCGCCGCCAACTGCTGGCGCAGGCGGCAGAGAAGATGATGGACCTGTATTACACTGACGGCGACATGACCGCTTACGCCGCGCTGCAAGGAGAAGATTTTAGCGGCGGGGCAGGGCAGGCGTGAACCGCGGTGAAGTCTGGTGGCTGAGGTTGGATCACGGAACCCCCAAGACTGCCGTGCGGGAGCGCCTGGTGCTGATCCTTTCGACAGACGCGCTGGCGGTGCTGCCTTTGCGCCTGGTGGTACCGTTGGTGGCGTGGCGCGAAGATTTTTCTACCACGCCCTGGATGGTGCGCGTGCCACCGGTGCTCAACAGCGGGCTGGAAGATGTGATGGCGGCCGACGCGCTGCAGGTGCGCTCTGTTTCCACTGCGCGGCTCAGCACGCGACTGGGCAGCCTGCCGGAGAGGGTGACAGCGCTGGTAGCGCAGGCTGTGGCGGAAATCACGCGTTGATCTTCCTTGGAAGTCCCAGCAAGGGGCGCGGGGCTAAGGCTTTTTATTCACTCAAGCGGCGTATGTGAATTTACACACCTCCGGGCTGCTCCGCGCACCTGGCAGAGAGCAGGGAAGGGTTAAACCAATGACGCCAGGCGTACAGGAGCGCAGCCAAAGGGAACGCACCCGTGTTACTGGGGCCGGGGAACGCCTGATATTTTACGCCTTACACCATATAGCGCCCAGGCAGGTCGGGCAGTTGTTGCAGCAGGTTCTGCACGAACTGTTTCTGACGCGGGCTGAGGTTTCGGTACCACCAGGTGATGCCGAATACCAGCAGGGCTACAATAAAAAAGGTCAGCAGGGGTCTGCGCATTTTGGCTCCTTCAGTCTTCATATTCCTGGATGAGGTTTGAGGCGATATACCCTGAAGCGATGGTGCTGGGCACCCCGCCGCCGGGGTGGGTGGAAGATCCCACCAGGTACAGCCCGCCGATGCTTTTACTCTTGCTCGCCGGGCGGAAGACCGCCTGCGCGGCCAGGTCTTGCTGCAGGCAGTAGATGGCGCCTTCGGGCAGCAGCAGGTCGCGCTCAAAATCCAGCGGGGTGGCGCACTCAGCGAAAACCACGCGCTGCTTAAGCCCGGGGATAGCGCGGCGCGAGAGGCTCTCGATGGTGCGTTCGATGAAGCGCGGTTTTTCGCTGTCCCAATCTGTGTTCTCAAGGTGGTAAAAACCCTGCGGGATGAGATTAAGCACGTGCTTTCCGCGCGGGGCGAGGGATTTATCGTTATGCGTCGGCCAACAAATAAGCCCGAAAGGCTCGTCGTTGAGACGACTGGGGATAAGCTGGTCATAATAATAGCGGTTCATGTCTTCGGGAGAGGCGGCGATGATGCTGTGGTGCGCCTCCAGCTCAGGAGAAGAGTCCAGCGCCAGGTAGATCATCGGCACAGAGAGCGAAAGCTTGTAGCTCTTCACCCCGCGCGCCACGCAAGAGGGCAGGTGTTCCTCGCCGATGAGGTTGAGATACAGCGTTTTGGCATTGATATCAGACACCACGATATCCGCGCTGATCTCGCTGCCGTCTGCCAGGCGCACGCCCCGGGCGCGGCCGTTCTCTACCAATACTTTGGTCACGCGCGCGCCGAAGCGCACGCCCATGCCGTGCAGCCCTCCGACGCGCTGAAGCGCTTCAGGAATACGGATCATACCGCCGCGCGGGTAGTAGATCCCCACATGCTCGGTATAGGGCACCATGGCGTAGGCACCAGGCACCAGGTTGGGCGGCAGCCCGAAGTATAACGACTGGTAAGCCATCAACTTCAGCACTTTCTCATCCTTAAAATAGCGATGCAACACATCTTGATAAGAAGAGAGAAACACAGGCAGGAACTTGAGAAAGCGCGGATTCTTTTTAATGAGCGCGCCCATGTCTCCCAGTGTGCTGGCGGGCATCTTGAAGAAAGTATCCAGGGTGGTGCGCATCAGCTCATCCGCAAAAGCGCAGAACGCCGGCCAGCGCGCCCCGTCCTCCGGAGAGAGGCTGCTGATGATCTCGCCGGTGGCTTCGGCTGAAAGCGGCAGGGTCACACGCTCGCCATCAGGGAAAAGGAAGGACATGATGGGGTCGCAGGCGATGAGATCCACTTCTTTCTGCAGGCTGGTGCCGAGGGTCTCAAACACGCGCTCCATGGGTTCGATGATCTCGACGATGGAAGCGCCTACGTCAAAACGGTAACCTTTACGCTCAAAAGTTGAACAGCAACCACCGATCAGCTGGCTTTGTTCCAACACCAGCACGCGGCGACCCTGTTTGGCGAGCAGCGCCCCGGCGGAAAGCCCGCCGAGACCCGCCCCGATGACAACGACATCATAATCTGCCATGGTTCCCTCCGTGGAATAGGCTTGAAGAATGAATGGGTGCGACATGATTATTATAGATATAATCGCGCAGATTGGTACGAAGAGTTGCAGCAGGGCTGTCTGACCGCGGGGTTTTTTCTCTCCCGCTGCTGCCCGTTCGCTGCAGACGGCTAACCTCAGACGGCAACTCCCCCGGGCGTGATTTTGATTTTACTGTTCCCGATTGGGGGTTCACTTACACCAGGGCGATTATAATTACCACAAGGTCCGGAGGTCCATTTATGCTTGCTTTTCTTACCGCTTTTCCGCCAGTGTTACAGGCGCTGTTCGCCACCCTGTTCACCTGGTCGGTCACCGCGCTGGGCGCGGCTTTCGTCTTTGTGAATAAAACCGTTTCGCGTCGCCTGCTGGTGCTGATGCTGGGTTTTGCTGCGGGAGTGATGATCGCGGCCTCGTTCTTCTCGCTGCTGCTGCCTGCCATCGATATGGCAGAATCCTCAGGGGTGCCTGGCTGGATGCCGGCAGTGGTAGGGTTCCTGGCGGGGGGGCTTTTCTTGCATCTGATCGACAAGCTGTTGCCGCACCTTCACCCCGGGTTGGCCACGAGCGAAAGCGAAGGCATTAAGACCCACTGGCAGCGCTCGGTGCTGTTGGTGCTGGCCATCACCTTGCATAACTTCCCCGAGGGTCTGGCGGTGGGAGTGGCATTCGGCGCCGTGGCGGCGGGGGTGCCATCAGCCAGCCTCGCTTCGGCACTGGCGCTGGCCATCGGCATTGGGCTGCAGAACTTCCCCGAAGGCATGGCCGTCTCCATGCCGCTGCGCGGCGAAGGAATTTCACAAATGAAGGCCTTCATGCTGGGGCAGGCCAGTGGGCTTGTAGAACCCGTCGCCGGCGTGCTGGGCGCGCTGGCGGTTATCAGCATGCAGCGCATTTTACCTTACGCGCTCAGTTTCGCTGCTGGCGCCATGATTTATGTGGTGGTCGAGGAGCTCATCCCTGAAAGCCAGCGCGGCGAAAGCACCGATGTTGCCACCCTGGGCGCCATGGTCGGCTTCGCGGTGATGACCTTTTTGGATGTAGCGCTGGGGTAGTTGGATTTTCATTAGCGATGGAGGATGAATGAAAGAAGAGATCATTGCCCAACTGGCGGCGCACATCACCCAGGACATACTGAGAGACCCCGGGAGGGCGCTGTCTGCGGATGAACCGCTCATTTCCAGCGGTATCATTGATTCTTTCAACCTGGTGGACCTGGCCGTGTACATTGAAGACACCTTCGGCGCGCATCTGGACGATATGGAGCTCAACGCCGACCATTTTGACACGCTAAACGAACTGGCGGACTTGATTGCCGGGCGCATGAGCTGAACCACGCCCCGCGAAAAACCCGTCATTTGACCGGCTTGTGTTGCTGGCGTACGCCGCTGAGGGCTCAACACCTGCACCTGGCGTATAATGAATCCGCAGGAAAGCCAAACGAGGAGAAAAAAATGGATATTCGCGACCGTAAACTGGCGCAGCTCATCACGCAGTATTCCATCGGGGTCAAACCTGGTGACAGGGTGGTCATACGGGCGGGGGTGCAGGCTGAGCCGCTGTTGAAAGAGCTTTACCGTTGTATTTTAGAGGCTGGCGCGCATCCCACTTTGTGGCCCGAGCTGGGCTGGCCGGAGGAATTGCTTTTCAACCTGGGCAGCGATGAACAGATCAGCTACATCCACAAGACCACGGCGTTGTATTACGAGGAGTACGACTGCCTGATCCGGGTGCTTTCTGAACAAAACACCAAACACCTCAACGGGGTGGATCCGCGTAAGTTCGCACGCTTTACCCAGTCGCGCGGCAAGCTGATGAACACCTACATGGATCGCGCCGCCAGCGGCGCGTTCCGCTGGGCGCTCACCCTTTACCCCACTAACGCTTACGCCCAGGATGCGGATATGTCATTGGATGACTACGCTGACTTTGTGTACCGCGCCTGCATGCCAGATATGGAAGACCCGGTGGGCTACTGGCGGGGTGTCTCCGCGCAACAGGCGCGCATTGTGGATTGGCTCAAAGGCAAGAAGAAGGTACACCTGCTGGGTAAAGACACCGACCTGCGTTTGAGCATCGAAGGGCGCACTTTCATTAATTGTGATTGCCGCGTCAATATTCCTGATGGTGAAATCTTCACCGGGCCGGTGGAAGACAGCATGGAGGGACATGTGACCTTCTCTTATCCCACCATCTACAATGGGCGCGAGGTCACCGGTGTGTACCTGGAATTTGAGAAGGGGCGCGTGGTGAAAGCGTCCGCGCAGAAGAACGAAGAATTCCTGCTGAGCACGCTGGACACTGACGCCGGCGCCCGCGGGGTAGGTGAGTTCGCCATCGGCACCAACGTGGGCATCCAGCAGTTCACCCGCCAGATACTCTTTGACGAGAAGATTGGCGGCTCTTACCACATGGCGCTGGGCAAAGGCTATCCCGAGTCGGGCAGCGTGGCGCAGTCGGCTATCCACTGGGATATGATCTGTGACCTGCGCGATGGCGGTCAGATCTGGGTGGATGACCACTTGCTTTACGAGAACGGTAGATTCGTCATCGAAGGCTGAGGTTCAAACGCGCAAGCAGGCGCCTTTGCGGCTGGCATCAGCTCCTACCCCATGTTGGGTGGAGGGCTGAAAGACCCCAGAGGGGGCTTAAAAACTACGCCGCGAGCATGAACGCACCATCCAAAAGCCCCAGCGGGGCTTTTGATTTTAAATAGATGCAAACCATAAAGAGAGCGGGGTGTGCGCCCTCACTTGAAAACCAGGATTTTGAGGAGGGGAGATTTCGGCGGCAGAGCGCTGACGGTGGTATGGATTTCCTTATCACGGCATAATACTTGCACCTAAATTCCTCTGAACGTTGCGCGTGACGAGGTTATTGATGAAAAACACACCTGTGAAACTCACTTTTTTGCTCTCTTTGCTGCTGGCGCTGTTCATCGGCGGCTGCACGGTGCTGCCCGAAACAGCGGAGCCCGAAGAGGGGCAACTGCCTTTACCCAAGTCCCTTTCCAGCGCCGCCGAGATCATGCTCTCCAACCAGATCCAGGAGGAAGCAGCGGCGCGCGATGATGTATTGGCCTTCATCGTTTACCGCGTGGTAGTCGACAGCGTGGACTTTTCAAAAGACGGCAGGCAGGCGCTGGCCTGGCTGGCGCTGGTAGACAAAGAAACTGGTTATGTACAGCCTGGCGAGCCCGGGCTGGTGATCGCGCAGAAAACGGATGACCCGCAAAAGCCCTGGCACCTGACCTTTCAGGCGGACCAGAACTTCGCCGAAGTGTTGCTGGCGCTGCCGGATGAGTTGCTCTCCATGGAAAGCAAAGAACATTACCTCCCCGGCATGCAGAAAGAACAAAAAGCCGGCCAGGTCTTCACCGGTTACCGCCTGCCCTGGCCCAAGGGGCAAAAGGTGCGCGTCAGCGGTAGCATCGGGCATGTGTACACCTACAAGTCTTGCCCGTCTTCATGCCTTTATGCTTTTGATTTCGCCAACGGCACCATGTTCGATATTGTGGCCGCCCGGCAGGGCACGGTGAAGTACGCGGTGTGGAAGTATGAAAACGGCAACCCCAAAGACGCCAATTATATTGTGCTGGAAGATACCACCACCAACCCCACCACATACCAGGTGTACCTGCACCTGGCGCAGAACAGCATCCCACCCGAATTACGCAAGGTGGGGGCGAAGGTGGTACAGGGGCAGTTCATCGGCAAGGCGGACGATACTGGTTACAGCACAGGCCACCACCTGCATTTTCACGTGCACACCAACCCCGAAAGCTGGTGGGGCAAGTCGGTGGATATCGTTTTTGAGGATGTGAGTGTTAACGGAGGGCGCCCGCGCACGTGCGCCGAAGCCGCGGCTTTTCCCCAGTTTGGCAAAGAGTGCACATCAGGAAATTTCCTGGTTTCGAATAATGGTGATTCTGCTCCGCCAACTGGCGGCATTACCAGCCCGGAAGCCGGAACGAAACTGACGGCGCCCACCTTAAATGTGAGCGGCTGGATGAAAGATGATATCGCCGTGCAGAGCGGTCAGTTATTCTATAAAACGGTGGGAGATTGGAAACCTATCGGTCAGACCATCACCCAGCAGCCGTTTTCCACTACCATTGATCTGTGCGAGGCGCGCATTCCCAACGGGAATTTTTCCCTGGGGCTGGTCGTAACGGATCGGGCGGGTAATGTTTCCAAACTGCAGGGCAAAGTAGATTTAACCAAGAAGTACAGCTGCCCGCCGCTGCCGCCGGTTTGCACGCCCGCGGCAGACGAAGTGGCGCTGCATAACGACACCGAGTTCCAGGGGAAATGCCAATTACTGAAAACGGGAGATTATGCTGACCTATCGGGGCTGGAACAGGTAAAGTCAGACCAGGCGCTCTCCATCCAGGTGGGGGCGGGGGTTACGGCATTGGCCTATAGCGAACCCAACTTTGCCGGTACCATGGAACTCTTCCAGGATGGTGATGACAACCTGGCGAACAACCTGATTGGCGCGGGCAGCATTTCTTCTATCAAGGTGGTCAAGCGCATTGTTATGCCCACACCTGTAAACATTACCCTGCCGGAAGTCATCACCGACGACACCTTCCTCGTCCTCTTATGGACGGTGGAAGAGGGCACGGAATCAAGCGCGCGGCTGAGCGGAGCCAAGGGCTTTCTCAGAACGGTGGACTGGCAGAACACCGGCGAATGGCAGGTAGGCACGCTGCCGGCGGGAGATTATAAAATCACCGTGGAAGCGCGCAATCTGCTGGGCAGCGCCACCACCACCCAGGAGTTCAGCGTGGTACCCGCCCAGGCGCCCCCAACCACGCGCATGAACGCCTTGCCGCAAACTTCCGCTTCGACCGCCATCAGGCTTGGCTGGACGGTCGAGAGCCCCGCTGACGAAGTAGAACGGTTTGAGTTGCAGGTGCGCGAGGGGCAGGGCGATTGGAAAGATTACCCGGAAGCCATCGGTGCCGACGCACGCAGCCTGGTGTACTGGGGTAAACAGGGGCAGGTGTACGAGTTCCGCATGCGCGCGCTGAACAAACTTGGCGCGGCTGAGGCTTACCCCGAGCAGGCTGAGGTGTATACCCTGGTGCTGGCTGACTGCGCAGGCGACGAGGGCGAAGGAACCGGGGATAACCTGCGCGAAAACGCGCCACTGGTGAGAAGTAACGCGACGGTGACCCATAACTGGTGCCCGGCGGGAGATGTGGACTGGGTACGTTTTGATGCCAAAGAGGGCGACAGCTTTGTATTGCGCGCAGAACCGCGGGCCGCGGCTGCGGGGGCAGTCATCCAGTTATACGCCGCAGGCAGCCAGGCGCTGCTGGGCGAAGCCCGCCCCTTCAATGTGGATGGACCCAGCACCCTCAACTGGGTGGCGCCGCACACTGGCGTTTATGTGGTGAGGTTAAGCCCGGCCGACGCGCGGATCGCTGGCGTGGAAGCAGTATACGCCTTCACCGTGGAGAAAAAGAGCAGCGTTAAACCCCTGTGGTTCATCATTTTGTCGGCGATTATTTCACTCTTGTTTGGCGGTGGTTACGCGACAGCCAAAAAGGTGCAGAAAACGCTCAAACAAAAGAAAAACCGCCGCGTGGGTTGGTAATGCAGGCTGGTCAAAACCGAGGTTGGGGCGGTGTTTTCAAATCGCCCCACTTATTATTTAAGCCTTCTTCTTGACGTCTGGGAATGCGGATGCTACAGTTAATTAACTTTTACCCCATAGATTGAGGTGCACTCTTGCCAGTGATCACCCTGACGACAGATTTTGGTGATAAAGATGGCTTTGTGGGCGCGATGAAGGGCGTCATCTGGGGCATCTGCCCCGAGGCGCGCATCGCCGACATCAGCCATCAGGTCTCGCCGCAGAATGTTTTAGAAGCGGCCATTGTGCTACAGCGGGCAGCGCCTTACTTTCCACCTGGAACCGTGCACATTGCTGTGGTGGATCCTGGCGTGGGCACACAGCGGCGCGCGCTGGCAGCGCGTATCGGCGCGCAGTACTTTATTGGTCCGGATAATGGTCTGTTCACACCGCTCATCGCCGACGCGCGCGACGCGGGGTTGGAGACCATCTTTGTGTCTCTTGAGCAGCCGCGTTACTGGCTGCCGCGGGTGAGCCGCACCTTTCACGGTCGTGATATTTTCGCGCCGTCGGGCGCCCATCTGGCCGCCGGGGTGAGGTTGGAAGAGCTGGGCAGGCTCATCACTGACCCGGTGCTGTTGCCGCTGGTGCAGCCCGAAAAGATCACTGGCGGTTACCGGGCGCGAATCTCCGCCATTGACACTTTCGGCAACCTCGCCACCAACCTGGCCTGGTCGCGGGTGGCTGGCAAAGCGCTGCTAATTTCACTCAAGGGCAGGCTCATTCATGGGGTTTCCAGCGCGTATGGGCAGCACCCTTCTGGAGAGCTCATCGCGCTGGTGGATAGTGAAGATTTCATTGAAGTGGCAGTGGTGAACGGCAGCGCGGCGGCGCTGCTGGGTGCGCAGGTGGGAGATACACTGGAGGTGCTCTTTACTGACGCGGAATAAGCCCTGAAGAGATGAAACTATGGAAGGTTTGGGGTGTTAAAGTCCGTGAGTCATTGACAAAAAGACGCTTTTTCAGTATGGTCATTATGGCGATGATTTAACCTAATCTGAGGAGGAACCATGAAAGGCATTTTTAAAGTAACAACCAGAACCATTGTGGCAGCCGGTTTGGGGGCAGCGCTCTTCGCGCTTCTGTTCATGTTCGTGAAGATCCCATCACCAGTTCCCGGTACATACATCCAGACTGCTTACGGGCTGGCAGGTTTCTTTGGCGTCTTGTTTGGACCGATAGCGGCCGGTCTGCTGTCATTTATCGGTCACGCCATCAGCGACGCGGTGCAGTACGGCAGCCCCTGGTGGAGCTGGGTGATTTCCAGTGGTATCGCCGGCTTTATCTACGGTTTTGCTTTCAAACGCACCCGCGTTGAAGAGGGTATATTCGGCGGCAAAGATATCCTGACCTACAACATCATCCAGGTCATCGGCAACGCTATTGCCTGGATCCTGGTGGCGCCCGTGCTGGATATCGTCATCTATGCTGAACCCGCCAATAAAGTGTTCGCGCAGGGTTTAATGGCTTTTGCCTCTAACGCGGTGGTTGCCGGTGTAGTGGGCACCCTGCTGCTGCTGGCTTACGCCGCCACCCGAACCAAAAAAGGCAGCCTCAGCAAGAAAAGCTGATTTGTAATCGCATCCATCACAACAGCCAGGGTGGCAGGTCTTTGACCGCCATCCTGATGCTGATTAAAGTATAATAACTCGGTCACACGGCTTGTAAAAACAATCCCAATAAGGAGCAACGCGCCGGAGTAGAGGGTTCAGCGCCGGCGCTTGGTAATAAAAAGTGGTGAAACAACCAAACCCCATCATTGAGTTTGATCACTTTTCTTTTCAATACTATTCCCAGGCGGAACCAACGCTGCGGGATATCAACCTTAAGATCTATCCCGGCGAAAAAATTCTCATTGTGGGCCCGAGCGGCAGCGGAAAAAGCACGCTGGGGCACTGCCTGAACGGGCTGATCCCTTTTTACTACAAAGGCAGCATTGAAGGTAGCCTGAAAATTAACGGCATTGAAACCCGCAACCTCGATATTTTCAAACTTTCCAAGATGTTGGGCACCGTCCTGCAAGACTCGGACGGTCAGTTTGTGGGCCTGACGGTGGGAGAAGATATCGCTTTTGCCATGGAAAACGACTGTGTGCCGTATGCGGAAATGCACACCCGCGTGGACCGTGTAGCCGAGATGGTGGATATCGCCCATGTGAAGAACCTGTCGCCTTACGAGCTTTCGGGCGGACAAAAACAGCGCACCGCGCTGGCAGGGGTGCTCATCGACAACGTGGACATCCTGCTTTTCGATGAGCCGCTGGCCAACCTGGACCCCGCCACCGGCAAGACCGCCATCGAGATCATCAACGATATCCACCAGCGAATGGGCAAAACCATTCTCATCATCGAGCACAGGCTGGAGGATGTGCTGCATCGCGCTGTGGACCGCGTGATTGTCATCAACGAAGGGCGCATCATCGCCGATATGAACGCGCATGAGCTGGTGAGCTCCAATGTGCTGACCAGCAATGGCATCCGTGAGCCGTTGTATGTGACGGCGTTGAAGTACGCCGGCGTCCAGGTTACCCCGGAGATAAAACCCGGGTATATCTGGAGCCTGGATACCAGCGGGGTGAATGAAGCACTGCGGCGCTGGAACCGCTCGGTGGTGACCCCGCCGCCCGCTCCGCCAGGTCCGGCGTTGTTGACCATTGACCACTTATCCTTCTCTTATGACGGTGTGCGGCAGACGCTGGAGGAGATTAATTTTACGATTACTGAAGGAGAGATGGTCTCCATTGTGGGCAAGAACGGCGCGGGCAAATCCACCCTGGCTAAGTTAATGTGTGGTTTTGAAAAAGTGGACAAAGGAGCCATCCTTTATAAAGGGGAGGACATCCGCCATAAATCGATTAAAGAGCGCGCGGAGTTCATTGGTTTCGTGATGCAGAACCCCAACCAGATGATCTCAAAGAATCTGATATTCGATGAGATCGCGCTCGGGCTGCGGCTGCGCGGGGTGGCGGAAGAGGAAATTAAAGAGCGTGTGGAACAGGTGCTGGAAGTGTGCGGGCTGGCACCTTTCATCGATTGGCCAATTTCTGCGCTCAGTTATGGGCAAAAGAAGCGCGTTACCATCGCATCCATCCTGATACTCAGACCCAACATCCTCATTTTGGATGAGCCAACGGCTGGACAGGACTACCGGCATTACAGCGAGATTATGGAGTTTTTACGCCAGATCAACGAAACAGGCATCAGCATCATCCTCATCACGCACGACATGCACCTGATGCTGGAGTACACACCGCGTGCCATCGTTCTTTCTGAGGGCAGGCTCATCACCGATGCCCCGGCTTCGGTGGTGCTGACCACGCAGCAAGTCATCGAGCAAGCCAACCTCAAGGAGACCTCGCTTTACCGGCTGGCGCAGCTGGCGGGTATTGAGGATGGAACGCAATTCGTGCAGCATTTCATTGACCATGAAAAGGTGGCTGCGCGATGAAAACGAAGCTCTTCTCTTACAACTACGAAAACACCCCCATCCATAACCTTTCGGGTCTGATCAAGTTCATCTGTTTTTTATTGTTGACCTTTGCCACTATGTACACGTACGATATCCGCGTCATTCTGGGAATGCTGGTGTTCTCAGTGATCATTTTGCGTATTTCGCGTATCCGTTTCAGCCAGATTAAGGTCATGTTGATCTATGTGCTGATCTTTATCTTTATCAATGCCATTTTTACCTTTTTCTTTTCACCCGAGCACGGAGTAACGCTTTACCACACCCGCCATCAGATCGCGCCGCTTTGGGGGAACAAGGCGCTCACGCAAGAACAGTTGCTTTACCAGGTGACCCTGGCGTTCAAGTATCTCTCAGTGGTGCCGTTAGGTATTATCTTTTTGCTGACGACCAACCCGAGCGAATTCGCCTCTTCAGTGAGCGGCGTAGGGGTGCCTTACAAGGCCTCTTTCGCCGTCTCGCTGACGCTGCGGTACTTTCCGGATATTTTGCGTGTGTACAACGATATCAGCCAGGCGCAGCAGGCGCGCGGACTGGAGATGTCGGTAAAAGCGAAAATGAAAGAGCGCGTCAAGAACTCGCTGATGATCATCATCCCGCTCATCTTTTCGACACTGGAACGTATTGAAGTAGTGACCAACGCGATGGACCTGCGCGGTTTTGGTAAGGAAAAGCGCCGTACCTGGTATTGCGTGCAAAAGTTACGCCCCGCAGATTACATAGCACTGGCGGTTTCGATTGTGGTCACCCTCATCGTAGCCGCGGTGGCGTACTTCATTAATCACGGGCGTTACTTTAATCCATTCATTTGAAGAAAAAATATCATTTATAATGATTGAATAAAGTTACCGGCAACAGGCTGGTTCTACCCGGCGGGCGTGAGGTCGCCTGTCAAAGGAGCCGGGCGTTTCGCCTGGCGGCGGTGAACAATGAGCAAATTCCAGTGATCGGAATTTACAGGTAATTTTTCTCCAGCGGATACTCCGAGGGATTGAGGGGTTCCAACCGGATGGAGGTGTTCGTGAAAAAAACAGTAGTGGCTGCCGCGCTGGGGGAATGCGTGCACGTGGCGGGAGTGGTGAACTTTTTACGGTTGGCAGAAACCAGCGGCTGGCGCACGGTTTTTCTGGGTCCAGCGGTGGGGGTGAAAGAACTGCTGGCAGCGGCCAAACGCGAACAGGCTGACCTGGTGGGGGTCTCTTACCGGCTCACACCGGAGACGGGAGAACGGCTGCTGGCGGAATTTGCCGAGGAAGCCGATGAGTTGCGCGCGCAGGGAGTGAAATTCTACTTTGGTGGCACACCGCCGGTTGCTGAGCGTGCGCGCAGGCTGGAGTTTTTTACCCGCGTGTTCGATGGCAGTGAAGAGATAGAAGATGTGCTGGCTTCGCTTAAAGGCGAAAGGGAAGACAATACCCCAAAAACAGGATTTCCCACGACTTTCCTCGAGCGCATCCGCTGGAAGGCGCCATACCCTGTTTTCCGCCATCATTTTGGGCTGCCGACCATGGAAGCCACCCTGGATGGCGTGAGCCAGATTGCCGAAGCCAGGGTGCTGGATGTGATTTCGCTGGGGGTAGATCAAGACGCGCAGGAGAATTTTTTCCACCCCGAGCGGCAGAACCCGCGCCGCACAGGGGCGGGAGGGGTGCCGGTGCGCACGGTGCAGGACTACCAGGCGCTTTACCAGGCCAGCCGGCGCGGCAATTACCCCCTGTTGCGAACCTACTCCGGCACAGATGACTTCATCCGCCTGGCAGAGGTGTTCACCGAAACCATTCACAACGCCTGGTGCGCCATCCCGCTTTTCTGGTTCAACCAGATGGATGGCCGCGGTCCGTGGGATGTGGCTGGTTCTATCCGCGAACACCAGCGGGTGATGGCGTGGTACGGCGCAAGGGGCATCCCGGTGGAATTGAACGAACCGCACCACTGGGGAATGCGCGACGCCCCGGATGTGGTGTGCGTGGTTTCAGCTTACCTGGCAGCGTACAACGCGAAAGCCAGCGGGGTGAGAGATTACATCGCGCAATTGATGTTCAACAGCCCTCCTGGGTTAAGCGATGCCATGGACCTGGCGAAGATGGCCGCCATGCTGCGCATCATCGCCCCGCTGGAGGATGAGACTTTTCACATTTGGCGGCAAACGCGCACTGGCCTGTTGAGCTACCCACTGCAGCCGGAAGCGGCACGCGCCCACCTGGCGGCGAGTATTTATCTGCAGATGTCGTTGCGCCCGCACATCGTGCACATTGTGGGGCACACCGAGGCGCATCACGCGGCCACCGCGCAGGATGTGATCGAGGCGGCGCGCATGGCCCGGCGCGCCGTGGAAAACGCGCTGCGCGGCGCGCCGGATATGCTGGCTGATACCGCTGTGCAAAAACGCGTGGCAGAACTGGTTAATGAAGCGCAGGTGACCCTGGCAGCCATACAAACGCTGGCTGGCACAGACGTGCCGGACCCACTCACCGACCCATACACCCTGGCGCAGGCGTTGAAACGCGGCATATTAGACGCGCCGCAGTTGCGTAACAACCGCTTTGCGCGCGGCGAGCTGCGCGTTGCCATACTGAACGGCGCCTGTGTGGCGATCGATGGTAATGGCAGAGTGATCGGAGAAGCCGCGCGGCTCGAGGGATTGACCAGAAAGGAGTGAACCGATGACCAAAACAAAATTCACTGTAATCGGTGCCGGGCATGGCGGTAAGGCCATGGCGGCCCACCTGGGATTGCTGGGCTTCAGCACCCGGTTGTATAACCGGTCTATGGAGCACATTGCGGCCATCAAGGAGCTGGGCGGCATCGACCTGGCGGGGTTGAACGGCGAGCGGCGGGAATTTGGCCGCCTGGAATTGGTGACCGACAACATGGAGCAGGCTTTGGATGGCAGCGATATGATCATGGTGGTGGTGCCTTCATCAGCGCACGCTGAACTGGCCCGTCACATGGCGCCGCACCTCAAGGATGGACAGGTCATTGTGCTGCATCCGGGCCGCACCTGCGGCGCCATCGAGGTGGCCAAGGTGCTGAGAGATAACCACTGCACGGCGGATGTGACCGTTTCTGAAGCCGAGACCTTCATTTACGCTTCACGTTCGGATGGGCCGGCGCAGGCGCGCATCTTCCGCATGAAGGAAGCGGTGCCGTTGGCGGCGCTGCCTGCCTCGCGCAACCGCCTGGTGCTCGATCGCATTCATGAAGCCTATCCTCAATTCATTGACGGGGGGAATGTGCTGCAAACCGGGCTGAACAATATGGGCTCCATTTTTCACCCGGCGCTCACCCTGCTGAATGCCGGCTGGATCGAGACCACCCACGGGGATTACCAGTTTTACATTGACGGCGTTTCGCCATCAGTGGCGCGGGTGCTGGAGGTGCTGGACCGTGAGCGCGTGACGGTGGGTTCCGCGCTTGGGCTGCGCACGCGCAACGCCATGGAATGGCTGAAACTGGCCTACGATACCAGCGGCGCTGACCTCTACGAGGCTATCCACAACCAGGAAGGCTATTACGGCATCAAAGCGCCGCCCACGCTCAACCACCGCTATATTTTTGAAGATGTTCCTTGCAGCCTGGTGCCGATTGCTTCGCTGGGAGACCGTTTTGGGGTGAGCGTGCGCGCCATGGATGCCGTTGTGACGCTGGCCAATATCGTGCACCGCACGGATTACTGGCGGCGCGGGCGCACGGTGGATAAGCTGGGATTCAGCACCTTGAGCGTGAGCGAACTGACCGCTTATGTAAATGAGGGAATTAGAGAAGAATAGAAGAATGAACCCATTCAAACTTAGCCCTTCCATGCTCACTTTCTTCTGGGAGGAATGCCCCCGCTGCTTTTACCTGCAGGTGGTGCGCGGCATCAACCGCCCACCCACTGCCTTTCCCAAGGTTTTTGGCCGGATCGACAGCCTGATGAAGCAGCTGTACGCCGACCAACCCACCTCATTCATTTCAGATACGTTACCGGCGGGCAGGGTGAGCCTGCAGGGCAAGTGGGTGAGCTCAGAGCCCATCCATTTTGAAGGTATCGCGGCCTCCTGTTACCTGAAGGGGGCGTTTGACTCGGTGCTTTCCTTCGATGACGGCTCGTACGCGGTGATCGATTTTAAGACCTCCCGACCCAGCCCCGGTCATGTTCAGTTCTACGGGCGGCAGCTGCACGCGTACGCGTACGCGCTGGAGCATTCCGCACCCGGGGCGCTGCGGCTTAGCCCGGTAACACGCCTGGGGTTGGTGTATATGGACCCGGTGGAAATCGATTACCACCCTGACGATCAGCGCATTTTCTATGGCGGAGAGGTCACCTGGAGCGAGATCCCGCTGGCGATGGAGCCATTTGAAGAATTTCTCGCCGGGGTGTTGCGCGTGCTGGCGGCGCCAGAACCCCCGCCAGCCAACCCGGATTGCGGTTTCTGCGCCTACCGCGAAGAAGCGCGGGCTCACGGAATGTGAACATACAACCCATTCACGCGCTGAACCTCTGGTGGGCAAAAAACTGGCTGCCAGAGAAAAGAGGTAGCGACGCTCAATAGCGCAACCCGCGTTGCTGACGATTACGTTTCGCGCTTCTCTTTTTCTTCCCTTCACCAGCGGCAGGTGGCTTGTGGCTTGCTGCCGCTCTGCGGTGCATACAACCTGCGCGTCAATTTGGCGTATATGTTGTAGACTCTCTAAGGAGGATCATGATGTTTGACATTGGGCATATACTGAAACGCGCGTGGGGGATCCTGTGGAATTACCGGGTATTGTGGGTCTTCGCTCTGTTGCTGGCGCTCTCAGGAGGAGCGCGTGGCGGTAGCGGCGGCGGAGGAGGGGGTGGCAGCTTCAACCTGCCGGCAACCGGCAGCAACTTTTTTGAAAACGGCGGCGAGGGCTGGCTGCAACCAGGCGGCGAGACTGCCCAATGGTTCAATGAATTGGAGCAGTGGGCGGATAGCCACATCCTGCCGTTGTTTGCAACGGAAGAGACGGCCATTCGTTCAGTTATCGCCATCGTCGCCATTCTTATGGGCGTCTCGCTGCTCATCGGCTTGCTGCTGGCGTTGGTGCGCAATCCTTCAGAGACGGCGGTGATGCGCCTGGCGGACGCCCACGAGCAGAGCGGTACAAAGGTGAAGTTCAAGGAAGCCTGGCGCTTGGGTTGGAATGAGCGCGCCTGGCGCGTCTTTTTGGTGGACCTGCTCATTGGCGCGCCGGCGTTCACCCTGGTGATGATGCTGGTGGGGCTCGTCGTCTGGATGGCATATACCCTGATGAAAACAGCCGCCATTCAACTGGCTGCGCCGGCGGTGATTGGCATCATCCTCATTGCACTCTTTTTTGTGGCATTCGCGATTTTCATGGTGTTTGTGGGCTTCCTGCGACAGTACGTGGCGCGTTACGCGGCTATTGATGGGTTAGGTGTAGGCGCTTCTTTCAAACAGGGTTGGGCGCTCTTCAAAGCGCAGTTCAAACACACCTTCCTGCTCGGATTGGTGCTTATCGGTGTGGGGCTGGCTTTCGGGTTCGCCATGCTGCTGGCTGCCTTTCTGCTCATTCCGGCGTATATACTGATGGCGCTGCCTGGGGCGTTGGTGGCAGCCATCCCTGGCGGGCTGGTCTATTGGATCGCCAGTTTCTCCGCGCCGCCGGTTGTGGCGGTCATCATGGCTGCCATCGTGGCCGTGCCGGTTTTTGTAACCATCACTTTCCTGCCGGTTAGTTTTCTGGGCGGTATGTTTGCTGTCTTCAGCGCCAACGCCTGGACGCTGGCTTTTCGCCTGCTCAAGCCAGCGCACCCGCCGCTGCCGCTGAACCCTGGTTCACCGCCGCAGCTGCCGCTGTAAATCAACGACACATGTGCGAGTATGGCGGGGCGTAGCGCGCTACGCCCCTTTATGCTGCCTGTCAAAAACTGAAGTGTCACACGGGCGAAAACTTTTCGTGATAAACTTAAAAATTGCCATGGAACACACCGCCAACGCCGAATTCACCATCCCACCGCAGTATAAAACGGACCGCAGCTCACCAGCACGCTGGGTGTTTTCGCATGGGTTGCGCCAGTGGTGGGTGGTGCTCATCGCTCTGGTCGGCTCACTGGGTAATGCCGGCTTGATGGCGGTAGCCAGCGTGCAAATTGGCGTGGCCTTTAATGTGGTCAAGACGCACGAATTTAACCCGGCAGCGCTGCGCGAGGTGTTTTTCATCATCCTGGCCTGTGGGCTGGGGCGCGGTTTGCTGCAGTTTGCGCGCAACTTCGGTTTTGAGTTTTGCGCCCAGCGTGTTGAGCGCAACGTGCGCCGGGAGCTTTACGCCAGCCTCCTTTCGAAAAGCATGACCTTTCACAACCTGCAGCCGGTGGGAGACACCATGGCCCGCGCCACCAACGATGTGCGTGAGGTCAACTTCCTGTTCAGCCCCGGGCTGAACATGGTCATCGGCAGCTTGTCCTTCCTCATCTTCCCGTTGATTGCCGCGCCGCGCTATAACGTGGCGCTGATGCTGGTGCCGGGCGTTTTTATTGTGTTGTACTTTTTTGCCTTGCGCATCTATATGCGCGGGCTGGCACCTATCACCGAGGAGGTGCGCGCCAGTTTCGGCGGGCTCAACATCCGCCTGGCGGAGTCGCTGGATGGTATTGAAACGGTGAAGGGCTCGGCGCAGGAGAGCGGTGAAATTGGGCTCTTTGAAAAGAACATCACCCGTTACAAGGATGCCCTCATCGCGCAGGGGCGCAAAGAAGCCAAGTTTCTGCCGCTGTTGCTGTATGGCGTGGCGCTGGCGGCCGGGCTCATGCACGCGTTGTTGCTGTTCCGCCAGGGGCTGATAGACCTGGGCGGGGTAGTAGGGTACTTTGGCTTGCTGCTGATGCTGGACTTTCCTACCTTTGCCTCGCTGTGGGCGTACTCGCGCATTTCCCTGGGGTTGGCGGGTGCCAAGCGTATCCTTGAATTGATGAACCGCGAGAATAACCTCGACCAGAACCTGGCGGGGCACGCCCAACCCCTGCGCGGTGAGGTTGAATTCCGCGCTGTCACTTTCCGTTACGGAGAGGGCGACCCTGTGCTGGATGGGGTGAGCTTCAAGGTGAAACCAGGGCAGACGGTCGCCATCGTGGGGCAGACCGGGGCAGGAAAGACCTCGCTGGCGCGCCTGATCAACCGCACTTATGATGTGAACAGCGGTCAGGTGCTGGTGGATGGCGTGGACGTGCGCGACTGGAACCTGGAGAACCTGCGGCGCACCATTTCCATCATTGAACAGGACATTTTCCTTTTCTCGCGCTCCATCGCTGAGAACATCGCCTTTGGCAAACCCGGCGCGACGCGCGCTGAGATCGAAGCCGCGGCCAAAGCAGCGCAGGCGCACGAGTTCATCCTCACCTTCGCGGATGGGTATGACACGGTCATCGGCGAGCGCGGGGTCACGCTTTCGGGGGGGCAGCGGCAGCGGCTGGCGCTGGCGCGCGCTTTCCTCACTGACCCGCGCATCCTCATCCTCGATGATTCCACCAGTGCCATTGATTCGGCCACCGAAGACCATATTCAGCGCGCCATCTATGCCGCGGCGCGCGGGCGCACCACTTTTATCATCACCCATCGCCTGTCACAGATCCGTTGGGCGAATCTCATCCTGGTCGTGCGCGGGGGCAGGCTGGTGGCCAGCGGCAGCCATGAAGACCTGCTGCGCGAAAGCGAGGCTTACAGGAGGATTTTTAGCGAGTAGGGCGGGCTGTTCAGTCAGCGGCAAGCGCAAAGGGCTGCTGGGCACCGACCCCTGCTCAGAGGACTTATGGGCTTCTTTTCTTCACTCGACGCGGAAAAGTACGACCGCACCTATAAGGATAGCGACCTGGCGCGGCGCATTGTGGGCTATTTCAAACCGCAGTGGCGCCGGCTGGTGCTGATCTCGATCCTCACGCTGCTGGTGGCGGGCGCGGGCGCGCTGCTGCCGGTAATCGTGAGCCGCGGCGTGGACCTGCTGGTGGGCATCCCGCCGCTCGCCAGCACGCTGCTGGTGGCAGGGGCGGTGCTGCTCATCGGGCTGGCCATCTGGTTTTTCAACTGGGGGCTGCGGCGCCTCACTTCCACAGCCATCGCCGAGGTGGTGACCCAGCTCGCCACAAATGCCTACGCCGCCTCGGTAGGGCACGACCTTTCCTTTTACGACGAGTTCTCGTCGGGCAAGATCGTTTCGCGCATCACCTCGGATACGCGCGATTTTGGCGAACTGGTGACGCTGATCACGGATGTGACCAGCATGTTCATCGAAGCGCTCATCCTGGCCGTTGTGCTGCTGACCATTCAATGGCGGCTGTCTTTGTACGTGTTCGCGCTGGTGCCCATCGTGTTTGTGCTGGGGCTGGCGTACCGCACCATCGCTCGCCGTGTCACCCGTCAGGGCATGCGCGCCATGGCCAACGTGAACTCCACCATCAAAGAGACCGTCAGCGGCATCGCGGTAGCCAAGAATTTCAGGCAGGAAGGCAGCATCTACCAGGAGTTCAGCGATGCCAACGAGACCTCTTACCAGGTGAACGTGAAACGTGGATTGACGCTCGCGGTGGTCTTCCCCACGCTCAACGCGCTGGCGATGATCGCTACCGCGGTGATGGTGCTGGCGGGCGGGCACAGCGTGATCGAAGGGGTGGTGACGGTAGGCGCCTGGTACCTGTTCATCCTCAGCCTCGACCGCTTCCTTTTCCCCATCATGAACCTGACCTCCTTCTGGACCTCGATCCAAAATGGGCTTTCGGCTTCTGAACGCGTGTTCGCGCTGATCGACACGCCCACCGCGGTGGTGCAAACCGCCGCCGAGGCCGTGCCAGCGCTGACCGGCGGGATCGTGTTCGACCACGTCTCGTTCCATTACAAGCAGGGAGAAGAGGTGCTGCGCGACTTCAGCCTGGAGATCAGCCCCGGCGAGAACCTGGCAGTGGTGGGGCACACCGGCGCGGGCAAGAGCTCGGTGGCCAAGCTCATCGCGCGCTTCTACGAGTTTCAGCAGGGGCGCATCCTGATCGATGGTCGCGATATCCGCCGTTTTGACCTGGAGGATTACCGCCGCCGGCTGGGAGTGGTGTCGCAGGTGCCTTTCCTGTTCTCGGGCACGGTGGCGGAGAACATCCGCTACGCGCGGCGAGACGCGGGAGACGCGGAGATACTGGACCTGGCGCAGCGCGTTGGCGGGGGTGAATGGCTGGAAACGCTGCCGCAGGGGCTGGATTCTCAGGTGGGCGAACGCGGGGCGCGGCTTTCGATGGGTCAGCGGCAGCTGGTGGCGCTGATGCGCGTGCTGGTGCAGCAGCCGGCCATCTTCATTTTGGATGAGGCCACCGCCAGCATTGATCCCTTCACCGAATGGCAAATCCAGCAGGCGCTCGACCTGATCCTGCAGCGCTCCACCAGCATCCTCATCGCTCACCGGTTGTCGACTGTGCGTTCGGCTGACCGCATCATCGTGATGGAGAACGGGGGGATCATCGAAGAAGGCAGCCACCAGGGGCTGCTGGTGGCAGGCGGGCGTTACGCCTCGCTGTACAATACCTACTTCCGGCATCAATCGTTGGAGTACGTGGAGCAGTCGCGCGCTTTTGCCGCTGGCGGGGCGGGCGAGTAACCCCGCGCCGCTGCGCACGGGGGCGCGGCGTGAAAGCGCGGGCGACGCGCCGGGTTCTGCGGGTGTGAGCGTGTCCCGTGGCGCGGGCGGGTATAATTACCCGCGTGACCGCAACCTTCCCCCTGCATGCCATTCTCTGGGACCTCGACGGCGTCGTCGTGGATTCGTTCAACGGGCATTTCCACGCCTGGCAGCGCATCTTCGCGGAGCTGGGCGAGCCCTTCAGCCTGGAGGACTTCACGCGCACATTTGGGATGAACAACCGCGGTATCCTGCACACGCTGCTGGCGCGCGAGATGGAGGAGCAGGAATTCTGGGCGCTCAGCGAGCGCAAGGAGCGCTACTTTCGCGATGCCATCCGCGGCAACTGCCGCCTGCTGCCCGGCGTGGCTGATTGGCTGCGGCGTTTCGACCGGCTGGGGTTGAAGCAGGCGATCGCCTCTTCGGCGCCGCAGGAGAACATCGACGCCCTGCTGGATGAGCTGGGCGTGCGCCGCTGGTTCGCGGCGGTGGCTTCGGGAGCAAAGCTGCGCGGCAAACCCGACCCGGCGGTCTTTTTGCTGGCCGCCAGCCTGCTGCGGGTTGAGCCGGGGGCCTGCCTGGTGATCGAAGACGCGGTGGCGGGGGTGGAGGCGGCGAAGCGCGCCGGCATGCGCTGCCTGGCGGTGCTCACCACCAACCCGCCGCAGAAACTGGCGCGGGCGGATGGGATTGTGCAGGACCTGGCGCATTTCTCGGAGGAAGCGCTGCTGGCGTTGAGCGCTTCCGGCGGTTAGCCCGGGAGCGGCCCGGCAGGCGCGGCGGGGGGCGCTGACCAGCGCACACATCCCCTGGCAACCACCCTGGGCGGCTTTAGAGCACCTTAAAGGTCCATCTGGCAGAAGCGCCCTGTTTATCTCCTTCCCGTTTGACCAGTTTCACGCGGGCGAACTCCTCGAACTTTTTGGCGTCGATGGCGCTGCACACCAGCGGCATGCGCGCGCGCTGGTTGAGCCCGCGCTGCAGCTCGGCGGCGCTGAAGGCGACGCGCTGTTCACCACGCTGGCGCGCCGGGGTGACGTAGGTGGTCTTGGCGTACTTGCGAATGCTGTCTCCTGTGGCCTGTTTGACCTCCGCGGAGGTGGTCTTGGGCTGGCGTTTGAACAGGTTGAGAATGGACTTGAACATGCGGCTACTCCCGTAAGGTGAAATAGGGGGTGACAGGTTAATGATACAGCCCTTTTCAGTTTGGGTGGCAAGCGCGGCTTCCTTTCCCCCGCTCGCTGGGCGGTGGTCGCCGCGCCTCAGCTTCAGCCGGTTCAGCGCTGACAGCTGGGACAGGTGTACACGCTGCCGCCCATGAAGGCTTCGCGGGTGATGGGCGTGCCGCAGGCGGGGCAGGGCGCGCCGTTGTTTTTGGCAGACATGACGGTAAGGTAGCCGCCGGGGTTGCCGAAGAGGTCTTTTTCGGTGTCGCGCCCGCCCAGGCGGGTCATTTCGGCCAGCACGCTCACCAGGGCGTGGTAAAGGGTGCGCATCTGCGCCGCCGAGAGGGTATTGAGCCTGCGTTTGGGCGAGAGGCGCGCCTTCCACAGGATGTCTTGCAGCACGCCGTTGCCCAGCCCGGGGACGCGCTGCCCGGTGGCGAGGGCGGCTTTGAGGTTGAGCGGCTGCGCGGCTTCGCTGGTGAACAGGGAAAGGAAGTAGGCCTCGGTGAACAGGGCGGGGTTGAGCGGGGATGGTTTTTGGCAGGCGACCTGATAGTAGGGGTTGTCCAGCTCTTCCGCCAGGCCCCAGCAGAGCAGACCGCCGTACATCTGCACGGAAGCGGACAGCGCGCCGCCATCGCTGAAGTGCAGCAGCAACTGGTGCTTGGGCGGGGGCGGCTGCCCGGGAGCGAGAAGACGCAGGTTGACGCCTTCGCTGAAGAGCAGGCGCGCGCGGCTGAGGTTCACCTGCAGCATGCCGCCGTGGGCTTTAGCCGATTGGATGAGGCTGCCCACCAGGCGGGCGGGGTAAGCCGCGGGGTCCCCGTGGTACCAGGCGAACTTGTGCGGCGAGGAAGCGGCGACCACGGCGTGGATGGTTATCCCCACCAGGGTGGTTTGGAACTGGGCAGCGAGAACCTGGGCTTCAGGCAGTTCGATCATGCAACCCCTCCTTGTATGCGCGGGCGGGAGCGGGCAGCCGCGGATTCGTTTTTAAAAAACGAATCAAAACGAATCGCTTATCGCCAGGCGGGGCGGGCGAGGTGAAGCGGCGAAAGGCGGATGCCCTGTAAATAGGATATACGTTCTATATATATTATAACACGGCTGTCAAGGGGTGGGGGAGGGGCACCCGCCAGGGGGAGCGGCTTTAACGGTTGCCTTTGGCGCGGTTATGCGTTTTGCACAGCATCTGGCAGTTCTTGCTATCGGTGGCGCCGCCCTTGCTCCACGCGGTCACATGGTCGGCGTCCATGTCGGTGATGCTCCATATCCTCTCGCGGTTGGCGTCTGACCCGAGAGCGCAAAGCGGGCAGTTGGACAACCCGCTGACCCTGGCGGCGGCGGTCTGTTGGGCGTAGACGCTGTTCTTGGTCGCCTGGTCAAAAACGCGCACGTCGAGCAGGTGGGTGGCCTGGCAGCCGCCGAGGATATATTCAAAGATGCCCTTGCGGCTTTTGATGTACGGGTCGGCGTAAAGGCGGTGCACCTGTTGAGAAACGCGCGCCGGGTCATAAGCGGTGTGATGGAATGTTTCGTACAGGCGACCCCATTCCAGCCCGCGCATTTCGCTTTCCACGTCGATGAACACGGAAGAAACCCAATCGATGACGCTGTTAAAATAGACGGTCAATTCGGTAATCTGGTTATCGTAACGGTGGCGGCTCATATATTCGCCGATGTTGCCTTTGCTCACCCAATCAAGGGCACGCTCAAGATAGGCCTGACGATTGACCGCGCCGTTGATGTAGGCGCTCCATTTTTGGATATGGGCATTTTGGCTGTTACTGAATTCCCTTTTGGCAAGAGTGACAAACGGTCCAGAATAGACCGCGTTGAGCAGTTCCTGATCATTAAGGGGAACACCGGCGATATTGATGGTCTTGAACCAGTCTTTGATCTCGCTTTCAGTGCCTTCACATTCATAAATGAGCAGCGGGGTATTTAGAATTTTTTCCTGCTTATCAGCGGCAAGACCGCTGAAATACTGCTCCATGCCGTTTTCATCTTTGACGGCAAACTTATTGGTGACATAACGCCCAAAACTGGTGATGCGCTGCTGTCCGTCGAGGACCTCCAATTGGTTATCATCTACTTTATTGAAATAGATCAAACCGATAGGGTAACCCTTCAGGATCGAATCAATGACAGCCACGTCTTTTTTCCCATCGGCGTAAAAATAGTTGCGCTGGTATTCCGGCTGGATGGTGAGGCGCCCGGCAAGACCGAAGAGACCGCGCCCCTCCAGCTCGTTGTAGACGAACCCCTCGCATATATCTTTGACTGTATAGTTCGTTTTTAGAGTTGTGATCATTTTATTAATTACCTGTGTCTTATTAATATCCTTGCATATACAGCTTTAGGCTTTCCATCAACAAATTTTACTCCTCGAGCATTCAAATCGTTCGCATTGGGATATTCCTTAGTTGAATACCGTTTAATTTTATAAGGATCATCATTACGTTGCGTGACTCCTAATATTTCAAACTGATCAGGACTATATTTTTCGAGAAAACTTACCGGTACACCCATAATGCCATCATAATCACTTGGAATTGAATCTGTATACGGCACTTCAATAGCATCGTAATTATCAAATCGGTCGTATTCTTTTTTCCCCTTTATTTCCTTGTGTTTACTGAATTTCAGGTTGTCCGCCATGCTCATTAACTGCAAGGGTTGATGGCGTCTGCCGTGGTCAAGATTCGTAAACCAGCAGACGTTCCTAAACTTGACCAAACCGGTCTCTGGATTGTAAACACCTTCTGCATATTCTTTGGTGTAAGGAGTGGAAAAGAAAGCATTCCCGGCATGAAAACCATTGCCAAGCCACATTTGATCGTTCTTGATTAATGGGAACACTTCTTTATAGGTAATGGCATTCATACCTCCAATAATTAAGAATTTTTTATTCGCCTCCATAATCCAGGCCAGGAACTCGCGGAAGAGGGAGAAAGGCGGGTTGGTGACGATGACATCGGCTGCATCGCGCAGTTTCTTAATCTCGGCGCTGCGAAAATCGCCATCGCCCGCCAGGTAACGCCACTCGAGGTCTTCCACGTCCGTTCTGCCGTTGGCGGTTCTGTCGCGCTCCAAAATAAAGATCTTGCCGTTGACCCTGGTCTTGTAAGCGTCAAACTGCGGTTCGCGGATCTCAAAGAGGGTGGGCTGGTAGGCGCTTTGATAGGTCTTGCTTTCCACGGCGTAGCTGGTGCTGATGAGTTTTTTCAGCCCGAGGCGCTTAAAATTCTGGGCGAAGTACTTGGTAAAATTGCTCCATTCGGGGTCGTCGCAGGGCAGCAGGATGGTCTTATCGCGGAACACGTTTTGGTCATAATCGGTGTAAGCGGTGACCTCTTTTTCGATATCATGGTATTGGGTATAAAACTCGTCGAATTTCGCCCTTTTGGCGTCTGAGAGATGTTCGTTTGGCATTGGCTACCCCGGCAAACCGAATTGATACAGTAATTATAGCGCTTTCCCTGCCACCCATGCGCGCGGCTGAAGCGGGGAAGGGGACGCATCCACTTTGGCAAAAAGGGGACCATCGCGCCCGGGTTGAACAAAGCCCGCTAAATGCTGTACAATAAAGGTGACCCTGCTGAACGCGAGTGTGTTCAGCCAACCTCATCACCCGGCCAGGGTGAAGTTATCGGCGAAGAATATCAGGCGTGGGCCCGGGGTAAAACCGAATTACACCATCAAGAGGGAATAGCAGCGACATTTGGTCAGCCTGGTTGACAGACACCCCTGATATTTTTCAGCGCACCGTTTTCCGTCACAGATTCAGCGTAAAACAGGTTACTGGTTGAAATGGAAAGGCTTTCGCCTGACTGGCGCGTTTTTGATCCGCCGGTCTAAAAATTCATTTTCCAACGCGTGTTCTTTAGGGAGGTCGAAATGAAAAAAGGCATCGTCTGCGGCATAGGGTTACTCCTGCTTTTCTCCATCAGTTGTAATTTGTTGAACCTGGTGAATAAAAAGACGGCGGAGGAACCCGTGCAGAAAAAAGAAATCTTGCTGGAAACCTACAACACGTCCAAGGCGTATCTTGAACTGCGCTTACGCACAGAGAATATCCTGGTGAACGTGGGGGAATTCGCGGGGTACGAACAATGGAACACAGAGATGAGCGCGCTGATCAGCGATTGGCAGGCGTTTGAAGCGAAAGCAAGCGAGCTTGAAACGATGGCAGAAAAATACGCCAACCAAGGAACCGCCTTCCTCGTGGATGATGGAACAGGGGGGGGAGTGGTTTACGCCGTGCACCTGGTCCATCAACCGGTAAAAGCGGAACAAAAATACGAATTGACCAATATTTTCGATAACGCGCCCGCGGGAAAAAAGATCGCCACCCTGGCGAAATACCTTGGCACGGACGCCAAACGCGCCTACGCGCTGCTGCAGCAGGAACAAGGGCTCATCACCGCTGACGCCTATAATGAAGCGGGCGATACGTTCAAAAAGCTTGAAACAAGCGCGGTGGTGATAAAAGACACCTGCAAGGTGGCTGGTTTTGTGGTTGGCACAGCCATCTCTGGCGGGGTGGGAGGAACGCTGCTCGAGGGATCCTCCTTTATCATTGGCGGCGCTGATATGGTGCTGGAAATAGGGGAAGATGGGGCCAATATCGCCTTGGGGGATAACAACAAGGTATCAGCGATCATTGGCAAGGCGCGCAAAATCACTGAACCAGTGGCGTCCATCCTCACCATTGCCACCACCAGTTTTGATAAACCCATCGATATTGTCAACGCATACCTGTTCGAAGCCGATCAATTGAGGTCAGGTTTTCAAGAAGGGAAAGTGCTGGGCATTTCCATCCCGGTCCCTGGACTTAAAAAGGATGAAGTGGAAACGCCCGCTCCTACTCCCGCGGCTCAGGCTACCGAGGGCGGCGGTCAGGCTCCGACCCCTGAAGTTAACAAGGGAGAAGTGGAGACACCCGCGCTTACACCTATGGCTCAGGCTACCGAGGACGGCGGTCAGGCGGGAGGCGAGGAGGAAGCGCGAGCGGTCATCGCCAGCGTAATTGAGCCGGGCGAGATAAGCGAGTGGTTCGAAGAGAACGGCTTACCCATGATAAAGGAACCATTAACGGAAGCGGAGATGGCCGAAATTCTAGGGATCACACTGCCAAACATGGGTACAGCACAAAAAGCCGGCGCGGCGGTTGAACCCACTCCGTTTTTGGCTGGAGGACAAAGCGAGAGCGCGTTGGAGAACGCTATAGACCTCTCAGGCGCCTGGGCGATTAAGCTCCCTGACGATAAAGCCCTGAGGGAAGTTCATCTTTCTTGTGATCAACGCGCCGCTGATATGCTGAGTTGGGTGACGATCGATTTAACGCTGCCCCTGGTGGTTATGTCGGGTCGTTTTGAGCCCTCCACCATTGAAGGCGTTTACAAGTTTATTGCACCCCCAAGCGACGATAATCAAACGGTCACCGGTACTGCGCGGATGGTCAACGATGAAGTGCAATTAGAAATGACCTTCTCTGAGGGTGAGACAACTGTTTTTGAATGTGATCTGGAAAAGCACGATGGATGCGAGATCTTCAAATATCCGGGATCAAATGTTTGCCGGTTTGTCTTCAAGGGGTTGACCACGCCTGAGGAAGGGTTCAATTTTGAAGGATACGAGGCGCTGTGGAAATTGACCGACGGAACGGTCACGTGTACTTATGATCGAGCGGTAAGAGATTACCTGGTTTACCGGGACGGTGTTAAAAAAGACGAGCGGTTCTTATGCCAGGGAACGATCGTCGTTCCTGAAATAAGCGCCTACATCTTCAATGAGCTGCCCAATTATTTAGAGATGTTCACGAATAATTAAGCATCAGCACGAAAAAGAGGGTTGCGCGAGCGTCAACAGGGGTTTATGAGCCTGGCGCGCTGGTATCGCCGGCGTTGACATCCTGGGGGAGTTTAAATTTGAGCCAAGTGGGGAGGATGGTGAGCAGGCTGACCACAGCGGTGATGGCGAAGGGCAGCCGCGGGGAGACGTGATGCCACAGCAGGCTGCCGAGAAAGGGCGCGGGCAGAGAGACGAGCCCCAGGCTGGTGGAGAAGAGACCAAAGGCGGTGCCGCGCAGGTGGGCGGGCACGGCCTTGCTGATGAGCGCCTGGTAGGCGGGGGCGATGAGCCCCACGCCCAGGCCGGAGACCGCGAAGCCGGTGACGTACACCCACACCGGGCTGGCGGGCGGCAGGAGGGAGAGGGCGCCCAGCGCGAGGGAATTAAGGAAGAAACCCAGCGCGATGCCCAGGCGTTCGCCTTTCTTATCCGCCAGCCAGCCGCCGGGCACCATGAACGCCATCATGAACAGACCGAAAACCCCGTTGAGCAACCCGATGGTTTGAATGTTGAGCCCGCCGACCTGCTCCATGAACAGCCCTAAAAAGTTCATCGACATGGCAAAAGAGATATCGCGCACGCCGTCGGTGATGAGGATCCAGGTGATGACGCCCCCGGCGAAGAGCAGGCCGAACATGGCGCCCAGGTTCTTTTTCAGACCGGCGAAGGTGAACGCGCTGCGCTCGTAGGTGACCGTATCGTGCCGGCCCGAGCGCGCCATGGCGATGCGGATGACCATGGCGATGATGTAGAGGAAGGCGGCGACCCAGAGCATGGTCTTGTAGCCGTAATTGTGCACGATCCAGCCGCCGGCGGGCGGACCCACCACCGCGACGATGCCGAAGAGCATTTGCGAAACGCCGAAGACGCGGGCGCGATTCTGGCTGGAGGATTTTTCAGCGATGAAGGCGTCAAAACTGGGGCCGACCAGCGCCCCCGCCCCGGCGCCCACCGCGCTGGAAAGCAGCACCCAGCCCCAGCTGGTAGAGCCGACGAGGATGAGCGCGCCAATGGTGCCGAAAACGCTGCCGATGGCAATGGCGCGCAGCCTGCCCAAGGCGTCTGATACCCAGCCGCCGAGGATTTGCAGCACCAGCGGCACGACCTGCGAAAGGGTGTAGAAAAGTCCAATTTGGGTGACGCTGGCGCCCAGGGATTCAAGATAGAGCGAGAGCAGCGGCCCGTACATATTGCCGCCCAGGTTGGCCAGGATCATGGCCAGCATGAAGGTGGCGAGCACCGGGGAGAGCAGGGGGGTTTTTTCTTTGGCGGCGGTCATGGGCGGTATTTAAAAAAGAGGTAGGGATATATTCTAGCAGGATATACGCAGATTGGCGCAGAAAGTTGCGCCAGGCGGAGCAGGAGCCGGGAGGGTTGGCGGCTACGCGGGCTTCACCGCCAGCACCTGCAGCACGGCCATCCGCGGGGTGGAGGGGTCGTCCTCTTCACAGTAGCGCACGAGCTCGCGGCCCACGCGCAGGTCGAGCGCGGCCAGGTCGCGGCGGGCTTCTTCCAGCGATACCAGTAGGTCGCGGTCGCTGGGTCCGCCGGTAGCCAGCTGCAGCTGGGCGGGAGAGAAGACCTCGTACACGTAGGCGCCGCCGGGTACAAGCCCCGCGGTCACGCGTTGATGCAGCGGCGCGCGCTGCGCGGAGGGCAGGTGACAGAAGAAATTGATGATCAGGCTCCACGCCGCGGGCTGGATGACGAAGTCATTGAGGTCGGCGGTGATGGTGTGAAGGCGCACGCCGTTCATTTGCGCCAGGCGGCGGGCTTTGGCGAGCCCCACGGCAGACTGGTCCACGGCGGTGACATCAAAGCCCAAGCCGGCCAGAAAAACAGCGTTGCGCCCTTCGCCCTCGCCGAGGGCGAGCGCTTTCGCGGGGGTCAGCCCGGCAACGCAATCCACCAAAAAACGGTTGGGGCGCGTGCCGAAGCGGTAATCCTCTGAAGCGTAGCGTTCATCCCACATAGGGAGACATTATAGCGTGAAATATCCCCGCGGGCGGCGACCTGCTCAACCCTGCGCCGGGCTGCGACGCCGCGGCGGTGCCAGGCTGCCCTGAAACACGCTCAGTGACAGCGCCGCTGGAAAGCATGGCGGGGCGCTTTCAAGTTCAGGCGGACGAATCTCACCTTTGGCACATTGCGAAACGCCTCTCATCGTTTTATACTCAACCTACGCACCGAGGATTCTCCTGCGGTGTTGAAATTTGGCGACAGGGAGTATTCAATGCAAATCGTAACAGACAGTGGAACGGATGTGAACTTCACCCCGGAAGAGATGGAACGATACGGGGTGCACGTGGTGCCTTTAACGGTGACGCTGGGGGTCAATCGTATCGTGAAGGGATTGATATCGCGCCGGACGCGTTTTACCGGATGCTGGACGAGGCGGACACGCTGCCGGTCACCTCGCAGCCGGCGGTGGGGGAGTTTGCCGCGCTGTACAGCCGGCTGGCGCAGCGCGACCCCGAGATCCTTTCCATCCACATTTCTTCCGGGCTCAGCGGCACAGTGAATTCAGCGCGCGCTGGGGCAGCTATGACGCCCGAAGCCAACGTGAGCGTGGTGGACACGAAAACGCTTTCAGCGCCTTCAGGCTGGCAGGTGGAAGTGGCGGCGCGGGCGGCAGCGGCGGGCTGGTCGCGCGAGAAGATCCTCGAAACGCTGGCGCGCGTCAGCAGCGCCACGGAGGTTCTGTACACGCTCAAGGAATTGAAATATCTCATTCATGGCGGGCGCATCAGCCATTTGAAGGGGCTGATCGCCTCGGTACTGAACATCAAACCGCTCATCGGCGTGGAGAAGGCGCGCGGCACTTATGTGAGCCTGGGGCAGGCGCGCTCTTTCAACAACGCCATCAAGAGCGTCGCTGAATTTGTGAGCAGTAAAGTGACCAAAGGCACGCGCCTGCGCGCGCAGGTGGTGCACGCCGCCAACCCTGAAGGCGCGCAGCAACTGGTAGAGGCGATTACCTCACATTTCACGGTGGATTGGGTGCCGGTGCGCCAGCTTTCGCTGGTGCTGGGCGCGCATGTGGGTCGCTGCATGGTGGGGGTATGCTTCGCGCCGGCAGACACATTCGTTGGGCTGCCGTAGACGGCTGGCTTGAAACAGGCGCGGGCAGGGAGGTCATCCCTGCCTGTTTTTTAACCTGGGCGGGCTGGCGGGAAGGCGTGGACAGATCCAATAACTTCGCGTAGTCATTATCTTGCCCAAAGCTGGATAGTCACCAGATCCATCGAATCATTCGCGCTAATAAAAGGGCAGGGGAGGTGCTCGTTCCTCCATCAGCGGGTTGGAGGGCGGGCGATCTCTTTTTGATGGCGCCGCGCCAGTTCCGGTATAATGGAGTATCCCGCGTGCTCCCGGCTGGAGAGCCGCGACGATTGGCTTAAGGAGAACCATGCCATATCCCTATCACAGCATTTGCGTGTTCTGCGGTTCAGCAGACGGGCTGGCGCCGGTGTATTACACCGCCGCTTATGAAATGGGAGAGCTGCTGGCGCGGAACGGTATCACGCTGGTGTATGGGGCGGGGCGCACCGGCATGATGGGCGCGCTGGCAGAAGGCGCGCTGGGAGCGGGCGGAGAGGTGATAGGCATTGTGCCCAATGGGCTGGAAAGCCCGCAGCTCATTTACACCACTGGGCTGACCCGCCTGGAAGTGGTGGCGGACATCCAGCTGCGCAAGGCGCGCATGAACGCGCTGGCGGACGCCTTTATCACCCTGCCGGGAGGGTACGGCACCATGGACGAGATGTTCGAGGTGCTCACCTGGTCGCAGATCGGGCGGCACCGCAAACCCGCGGCGTTCCTCAATGTCGACGGTTACTTTGATTTGCTGCTGGCCTGGATCGAGCGGGCGTACCAGGACCATTTTATCTATGAGGAGCATCTTGATCTTTACGTCACCGACGCGTCTCCGACGAAGCTGCTTGAAAAACTGGCGGCTTTTGCCTTCCCGGGGAATATCGAACGCTGGTTGGTGCGCTAGAAGCGAGCGAGCGAAGAGGATGAAACCCGCACGCCTGTTCCTGATCATCGGCATTCTCTTTGGGGTGGGATTGGCCGTTTTCGCCCCTTTCGGCACTGGATTTGACGAGGATAAACACCTGGCGCGGGTATACGATATCTCCGGGCTGCACATGCTGCCGAACCGCAGCATCTATGATAAGACGGCGTTCTTCTCTGAGTTTCACACCCTGTCTTACAGGCGCTTTTTCTACCGCGACCAGGGCGCGGAACTGTTCACCCCTGCGTACTTTAGTGTGAAGGGTAACTATGGCAGCATGGCTGTCGAAACCACCATGTCTACCTATCCCCCGTTGATGTTCTTCCCGCAGGCGGGGGTGGCGGGTATCGCATGGCGCGCGCTCGACCTGCCGATCATACCGGTGGCGATCGTTATTCGCCTTGTCACGCTGGCGGTATACCTGCTCGGCTGCTACCTGGCCATCCGCACCACGCCAGTGGCGAAATGGCTCTTTCTGGTGGCGGCGCTTTTACCCACGCCGTTATACCAGGCGTCCACCGTCAATGGAGATGGCTACACCCACGCGGTGAGTTTACTGTTTATCGCCGTCGTGCTCTCCGTAGTGTTTCAAACCGAGGCAACCATCTCCCGCGGACGTTTCTTGAGCCTGTGCGCTGCGGTCTTTTTTCTGGCGATGGCCAAACCAGGGAGCATCTTATTGCTGCCCTTGCTGCTGCTCATTCCCGGGCGCGTTTTCACCACGCGCTCCCAGCGGCTTGGGTTGATTTTGCTGACCGCGGGGATGAGCGCTTTTCACCTGGTGTGGATCTACTACAGCTTCACGAACACCAGCCTGGGAGTGGAATCGACGAGAACGGTTGTTTCAAGCGTGTTATCACAATTATGGGCTTATCTGAGCGCGTTCTGGCGGTCGCTGCTTTTCCATTGGCGCACGTTGTTTGGCTCGATGATCGCCGCGTCGGGCTACTGGGGAACCTATGTATCCCCGCTGGTTTACGGGCTTGTGGGCGCGGTTCTGCTTGTTGCCATCCTTTTTACCGGACATGATAAGCGTTTCCGCACGCGAACGCGCCTTTTCTTTATCGGTATGCTGCTGCTGACCTGGTTTGGGATTTTGGTGATGTACACCGCGGGGAAATTCACTTATGGTGAAAAAGAAACCATGGCGATGGTCCAGGGGCGCTATCTCGTACCTTTCTTACTACTTGGGCTTTTAGCCGTGTGGGGGATTTTCCCCCGCTTGCGCCAACAAGCAAGTTGGGCGGGCTGGTTTATTGGCGCTGGTATCGTGGCTTTTCAAGCGTTGTTCTTCTGGGGGATATATGCCCATTATTACACCCCTTGCGGACCCAGCCTGTTCAGCGGGAGGAACTGCAGGTTGCCCGCTTACCAGAATATTGAAACATCCATCCCACCCGAGGTGCCGCTGGAGCAGGGGGTGGTGCTGGAGCAGCGCTTCACCAATACCTGCCGGCGCCTGGCGGCGGTGGCGGTGCTGGTGGATGACGGAGCAGCAAACGCGCGGGGCGGGGTAGAATTAGCGCTGAACACCGAGCAGGGCAGGGTGGTGGCGCGCGCTGAGCTGGACGCCGCTGAGCTCACGCCGCTGAAACGTTGGACCCTCGACCTGCCGCCGGGGACCGAGCTGGCGCGAGGGGAGTACAGCATCACGCTGCGCGGGGAGCAGTTGAACGGCGCGGTGCCTTTCGCTGTGCGCACGCCTGACCGTTACCCCGGGGCGCTCACGCTCGGCGGACAACCTTTTGACGGCGACCTGGTATTCTACTACTACTGCGCGCCGGTGGGATTGTTTGGCTATTGAGCCGCGTGATAAAGAGCCGCGTGTTGTTTTTAAGCGACTTTTTCGGCTTCCGCGCGCTCCTGCAGCTGGCGGTGCATGGCGTTGATGTCTTTGGGGATGAGCGCGATGGCCACGAGGATGAACAAGAAGCACAGCGCCCAGGCGGTAAGGCAGATGGACAGGATGGCGGTGCCCACGCTGAACTTATCGGCGATGATGCCGGCGATGAGCGGCGCTGCCGCGGAACCGATGAATTCAATGAAATTCTGAATGGCGTTGGCGCTGGAGCGCACTTCCGGCAGGGTGACATCGTAAATGGTCGAAATGATATTCGGAGAGGCGAAGGGCATGAAGAGCGCCGTGCCCATCAGCAGGGCGGCGAAGAGGAAGACCTGGGGGTTGGGCGTGTGGATGGTGAAGTACAGCAGCACCGCGCCCATGAAGATGCCGATGGCGCCGGCGATCAGGCGTCCGCGCTGGGTGCGTTTGAAGAGGCGGTCGCCGAGCGCGCCACCCAGCGGGTAGCCTGCCGCCATGAAGAGCACCGCCGGCGCCATGATGAGCAGCTGGGTGGTGCTGTCATAACCGCGGTCGGTGGAAAGGTAGCCGAAGAAGTAATAGGTGATCACGTTCCAGGGGAAGACGCCAATGAAGCCCTGCGCAAACACAAACCACAGGCTGCGCTTCTTGAAGATGGCGATGGCAGTTTTCCAGTTGAATTTGTACTTGCTCTTTTCCACATTATGCAGTTCTTCTTCGCTGCTGCCGCGCGGCACGTCTTTCACGCCGAAGAATATGGCGATGGCCAGCACCACGCCCAGTGAGCCGGTGATGTAGAAAATAAAGCGCCAGCCAAGCACACCGCCGAGCATGAGCGCCAGCACCATGCCCAGCAGGTAGCCGATAGGCTGGGTGAGCTGGAGAATACCGTAGACCTTGCCGCGCGACTTGGGCGGGTAGTAGTCTGCCAGCAGGCTCATCATGCCCGGGTAGCTGGAATCATCAATGCCGGTTGAAGAACGCGTGACCAGAAAAGCCGGGAAGGTTTTAACAATGGCGGAGAGCCAGGTGGTAGAGCCCCAGATGAGCGAGGCCAGCGCCAGCAGTTTGCCGCGGTTGTAGCGGTCGTTGAGCCAGCCCCACACCGGGTAGAGGATGGCGCCCACCAGCAGCGCGCCGGTATTGATGGCGCCCCACTGGGTGTAGGTCATACGAAAAGTCTCCATCACCTGGGTCTGCAGCGGACCGATGAGCAGCTTATCGGTCTGGTGCAGCAGCATGAAGATGAAGAACAAGATGGTGGATACGCGCGCGGCGCGTTTGAACGCATCAGGATTTTTCATCGAAGAACCACCTTCCTATGCAGAGAAAATATCAACCTGTATACCTGGTATTGTACAGGAAAGGCGAAAAGAGGGGGGATGTTCTTTTCGCGCCTGCCGTTCCCGCCTTCATTCATCCGCGCAGGTGGCGGTGAGTATCGGGTCGTTCGGCGTGAATGAGATTTGAATTTCGGGCAGCGCCCAGGCGTCGCTGATGACGTGCAAGACCAGTGAAGAAGAAGCGGGGTCAAAATCAGTGACCATGTTCTTGCCGTCATTGCCGTAGAACATTTCCTGGGTGACCTCGAAGCGATTGCCCCGGTCATCTGTGAGGTACGTTCGCTTGAAGTCCCAGTCAAAATCATAGGAGGGGTCCTCTTGAAAATAGCGCAAGCGGATCCAGGCGAAATCACGCCCTGAATTCTGATCGCGCTCCACGCAAAAATTTTTCAGATAAACCGCATAAGCCCCGTTGCTGCCGTGGAAAGGGTATTGCGCTTTCAAGGCTTCAAAGAAGGTTTGGGTGGCTTGCTGCCTGGTCAGCGCTTCAGCGGTGGCGGTGGCGCGCGCTTCAGGAGAGAATTTGAGGGCATACATGCCAAGGGCAACGCATAATAAAAAGAGCAGGCCGAGAACCGCGGCGAAAACCCCAACAACTTTTTTCCTTTTGCTGGATTTAACTTGCGCCTGCTGCAGTTGCAGGAGAGCCCGGGCCTGCGCTGATTCTCGCTGAGCGAACTCGCTTTGAAAATTGACCCCGCATTTCAGGCAGAAGAGCGAGTCGGCGGCGTTGACCGCGCCGCATTTTGGGCAGGTGAGGGTGAACTTCATGCCGCATTCATTGCAATGCAGGGCCTCTTTGGGGTTGGCTGTGCCGCATTGAGGGCAAATAAAAGAGTCAGCGGAACTCTCTTCAGCCTCGAAGAGATTGATCATCCCGCAGTGAGGGCAGGTGTATTTACCGCCACGCCCGGATACGCTCAGCGGAGCGCCGCAAGCATTACATTTATGGGTGATGACTTTTGCCATTTTTCTCCATTTGAGGAAATGAAAAATATTGAAAGGGAAAAAAGTATAAGCCCAACCGCTGTAGTTGAACAGGAACAAAACTGGTTATTATGGCTGAGTTTAAATATTGAGGAATTTATTCTTCCCCTGGGTAACCAGCGCGTTACGAATTGTCTCTAAGGGCAGGGAAAAGGCTCAGTCTGAAGGATTAAAGTCTCCTCTGTTGCGTAGGATTTATCGGGTAACAATTCATAATCAAAAGAGGGGATTTCCCCGCAGCTTGCTGCGAAAAATAGTAAGATTAAAGGATGAGTGAGACTTGGAGAAAGAGTCACAACATATCGATTTTGATTTACCACTTTGTATGTCCAGCAAAGTATCGGAAAGTAGTGTTCAACGACGAAGTAGATGAAGTGTTGAAAAACACGTGTTTAGAAATTGAGAAAAGAGATGAAATAAAGTTCGTTGAAATAGGGACTGATAAAGACCATGTACACTTTCTAATCCAATCAGTACCGATGTATAGTGCAAAAAGGATAATACAAGTAGTAAAAAGAATAACAGCACAAGAAGTATATGCCCAAGTACCAGAGGTGAAGAAAAAATTATGGGGCGGAGAGTTTTGGACAGATGGATATTATGTAAGTACAGTTGGGCAAAAAGGAAGTGAAGAAACGATCAGAAAGTATGTACAAGAGCAAGGAATTGAAAAGGACTACAAGCATTTGCATTATGACGAACAGCTTAAATTGTTTTAGCAAGGAAAAAATCTAAAGACGATACCCCGCAGCTTGCTGCGGGGAGGATTCATTCGGAGTTAAAGTAGTTGTTGAAGACGACCCTGAAGCTATTCACCGGCGATATGGTCGGGTAAAGACCATGAACAGTAACGCCAGGAAAATAGTAAGCGTTGAGTATTTGAAATTTTGCGTTTTCAGATTTAAGTCGAGGAATACCATGATCACCCTGGATGATAATTACCGGTGGTTGTTCGCTTTGCGCCAGGATTTCATCAACCACACCGATTATCCGTTTGTGTAAATACACAACTTCATCCACATAGCCTTTCTTGTAAGTATCCCAACCGTATCCCACGCCGAATTCAGGATCGTTTGTGCTGGTATAAGGTGTTCGGCGATACGCCGGATCTCCATCTCGATTGAAAACAAAGGGGTCATGCGGCGACAACAGGTGGGCAAACACAAATTTGGGTTGCTGATTTTTCGCAACTTTTGGCAGGTTTTCAAGCGTGAAGAGAATAACCTCTCTTGCTTTCACAAAAGGAGCGTCGATCATCACTCGCAAGGTTTTTGAGAGACCGTCACGGTTTTCATAGAGCAGTTCGCCGGCAGAAATATTTAATATGAGACTTTCAAAGGAAGTCACGCCGGGGTAAGTTAAGAGATTGACTATTTCATCACTTCCCCTTAAGTAATTGTCTAAATACTTCAATTCTGTAGCCCCATAATCTGTCTCGAAAGCATAAGTCGTGTAGCCTATACTCTCAAGCATTCGCTGGACTTTACTGTGCTGGATAAGGGTAACAAGGGCTTGCGGGTCAGATGCGGTTTCAATTGACTGCAGGTAATCCATGTTGAGAATTGAAGCCAAAGACCTGTTCGTCTGATCATAATTACTTTGACTGCAAGGGGAAACGTAAAACCCTCGCTCCTCAAGTGCTTTTGAAAAAATTGAATCGTCATAATCCAACAGTTTCCGCAGCACGTTTTCGTTGGTGTTCATATCTAAAACAATGAAATAGATGTCAGGCAGCGTATCAGGTGAGGGTACTTGTAAAGAGTCAACCTGGGGCAACGCGTTTATTGAAATGTTGGCTGTGATTCTATTTTTTACCGAAGTATAAAAGATGCTAAAAATCGGCAAAAGGAATAAAAATGTAATCGTTAGATTGGCTATGAGAGTGATGTCATTCATTTTCCCAGTTGAAATTTTCTTGCCGAAAACCAATAATAGCGTGGCTATTGTTAGCATAAGAACAATGGTGAACAAAATCAGATAACGGTGACGTCCTATTGCATGACCAAACCCTGGGATTTCCCTCAACGCGCGATATACAGGTGCGTATAGGATAAAAAATATGAGAAAGAAAAAGAGAAGGAGAATGAACGTATAGAGAGCGCTGTGTTGCAGAGAATGAGTAAACGCAAAGAAGAATAAGAAAGGGATTAAACAAATGATGAACATGATGATGATCGTTCGTAACCCGGCAAGCGGCTCGATCTGGCTAAAATTCACAGAAACAAGATGCACAACAGGATACAAGGCGAATAAAAACGGGAAGAGAGGCGCTTTGGTAAAAACTTTTTTCAACATGCTTTTGTCCAGGGTGTCAAAATGGGTGGCGTTTGTGCATTCATTATAACAGCGCAGGTTAAAAAATGTCTTAGAAATTGGTCCATCAGCGTCCTTTATATCTTCTGATTATTTAACATAATCGGAAGATATTAATCTAACGCAGAACGCTCACCGGTCTCTCGCTCAACTGGGAAAAAGCACACATCTTTGATGGTGCGCTCAGTTTATCTTACGTTTTAGGTTCGTTACACAGGTCAATGAGAGCGCGATATTGCGCGATCGTCCAAAAGAACGTCAAAGCGAGAGAGACAAACGCGGGCAGGCTGTGTATTTGCCGGGCTGGTCACTTAAAATTATTCACCTGAGCGGACTTCAGACTTAACCAGCACAGTATTACTTCGGTGGTTCATTACTAATTTCCCAACCCTTCCCTTGCTCTTCCCGGTGTGGGTTCACATAAAATAATGCCTACGCGCAGTTAGCGAGTAAAGCAAGGCTCCCCACCTGACCGCCGGGGAGCCTTTGGTTGTCTACAATTGAGAACGCCTGGTCAGCCTAACTGCTCTACCAGGTAGTTCTGAATGCCCATCTGCCCGATCTGATCCTGCTGCGCTTCGATCCAGTCGATGTGGCGTTCTTCGTCCTCTAAAATATCTTCCAGCATTTCACGCGTGCCGTTATCCCCCTCGCTGCTGCACAGCTTGATGGCTTCGTTATAGGCCTTGATGGCGCCTTCTTCTGCCGCGTGGTCATTCTTGAGCATGGTCTGCACATCAGGGCCAATGGTGATCTTGTTCAGGTTGCTGACGATCGGCTTGCCTTCTAAAAACAGGATACGCGCGATGTGCTTTTCGGCGTGCTTCATCTCTTCAATGGCGCGCTTTTCGGTGGCCTGTGCCAGTTTTTCGTACCCCCAGTTGTCGCACATCTCCGCGTGCACCATGTATTGGCTGATGGCGGTCAGTTCATCGGCCAACAGGTAGTTCAACATCTCAATCACTTTCGGTTTCCCTTTCATTTTTCACCTCCGTGGTTTGATTATAAATCAATCCCACCCACGCGCCGAACTTCCGTCAGCGTCAAGCGTTTGCATCAAAAAATCCGGAGGGTTTCTCCGGATTTTCCGTGTTCATTTAGCTGTGTGCGTCAGGCGCGGGTCAAGCGTATCGCGCAGGCCGTCGCCCAACAGGTTGAAACCCAGCACGGTGAACATGATGGCGATGCCGGGGAAGATCACCAGGTGCGGCGCGCTGAAGATGCTGTTCTTCTCTTCACCCAGCATCAGACCCCACTCGGGGCGCGGCGGTTCTGCCCCCAAACCGAGGAATGAGAGCGCGGCGGCATCAAGGATGGCGGTGGCAATGCCCAGCGTGCCCTGCACGATGAGCGGCGTGAGCGCGTTAGGCAGAATACGCTTGAATAAAATATGCAAACCCGAAGCCCCCATGGCGCGCGACGCCTGCACATACTCCAGGTCGCGGACGGTGAGCACGGTGGAACGCACCAGGCGCGCGAAGCGCGGGATGGAGACGATACCAATCGCCAGTAAGGCGTTAATGAGACCTGTGCCTAAAACAGAAACGATGGCGATCGCCAGCAGCAGGCTGGGAAAGGCCATCAGCACATCCATGATGCGCATCAACAGGTTATCCAGCCAGCCCCCGGCGTACGCCGAGACCGCGCCGATGAGCGTGCCGATCAGGATGGCAAAGGCCATGGTGACCACACCGACCTGCAACGATAAGCGCGAACCGTAAATAACCCGCGAAAACAGGTCGCGCGTATTGCCATCCACGCCGAAAAGGTGCTGCGGCTGGTCTGCCGGGCAGCCGAGCAGATGAATGCATGGCGGGGTGCGCCGCTTTGATTCTCGCAGGATTTGGGTGGGGTTGTAAGGGGCGATGAGCGGCGCGAAAATGGCGATAAGAATCAGCATGCCCAGGATGAAGATGCCGGCTTTGCCTGAACTATGGTGCCATAAATGGCGCAGAGACTCACGGAAAAGTGATTTGGGTTTCGAGGTGGCAATTTGATTCAGTTCGGTGATGTTTTCCATATCGGCTCCACCTACTCCAATCGAATGCGCGGATCAAGATACGCGTAAGAGATATCAACGACCAGGTTCACCAGCACAAAAATGACCGCGATAACCAGTGTAAAGCCCTGCACCACCGGATAATCACGCGCTAAAATAGCCGCCACCAGGCCGGTGCCGAACCCGGGAAGATTAAACACCGTTTCGGTGAGCACCGCGCCCGAAAGCAGGCCGCCGGTTTCAATACCGATGATGGTGACAATAGGGATCATGGCGTTACGCATGGCGTGCCTACCGATGACGCGGCGTTCCACCATGCCTTTGGCGCGCGCGGCGCGGATGTAATCCAGACCCACCACTTCGAGCAGGCTGGAGCGCGTCATGCGCGCGATGATCGCCATCGGGATGGTGCCCACCGCCACTGCCGGCAGGATGAGATGCCGTAACGCGTCCCAGAAAAGCTTCCAGTCGTGGGTGATGATCACATTCACCAGCACAGTATTCGACATTAATTCCACTAAAAAGAACTTTAAGCCACTGAGGTTTTCAAGACCCCAGAATTTTGCCAAGTCAATAGGAGAGAGGCCCGCCGAGAACCTGCCGGAGGGAGGCAGCGAGAGAGGTGTGCCTTTTAAAGTAAGCGCGAACAAATAGGCCAGCAGCAGCCCCAGCCAGAAGACCGGCATGGAGACGCCGATATTGGCGATGACCATGGTGATGGTGTCAATGAAGGTATTGCGTTTTAACGCCGAGATGACCCCCAGCAACACCCCCACCGTGGTGGAAAAAATCATGGCCAGCAGGGTCAGCTCCATCGTCAGCGGCAGGCGCTCAGCGATGAGCGTGGTGACCGGTCGGGTGAAACGGATGGAATCACCGAAATCACCCTTAATGAGATTCTGCAGGTAGCGCACGAATTGCACGCCGATATTGTCGTTCAGCCCGTAGCGGTCAAGAAATGCTTCGCACTTGGCAGGGGTGGCGCGCTCCCCCAGCATGGTGACGCAAGGGTCACCCGGGATCAGGCGCACGATCATAAAGGTGACCAGCACAACCCCCAGCATCACTGGCAGCAGCAACATCAGCCTACGGGCGATAAATTGGAACATAACGCGTCTCTCTAAGTGAAGGATAATGGATGGGGCTGTTTAACCAGCCCCATCCACACGAACAGGTTAAAGCTTAGGGTACAGCGTATCCGGCTTCAGCCAGAAGTTCTTTGGCTTTCGCGGGATCGTATTCCCACCACAGCACATCCGGGCTGGCGCCAGGGTGCACGAAGGCGGGCACGAAACTGTTGGAAACACTGGAGCCCACCGGGTAGTACTGCTCTACAATGCGCTCACGGTCAATCGCGTAAGCGATTGCCTGGCGGACCAGCAGGTTGTCAAAGGGGGCGATATCGTGATTGAACCCGATGTAGAAGATGTTGAACCCGTTGCGGGGGTACAGCGCGAGGTTGGCATCCACCTCGATGGAGGCGATATCATCCGGACCGGGGTTGTCGATGCCGTCCACCGTGCCAGCCTGGAGTTCCAACAGGCGCTGCGCGGACTGCTCAGACCAGCGGAAGATCAGGTTGGGGGTTTTGGCTTTCTCTCCCCAGTAACCATCGTACGCTTCCATCACCACGCTGTCGCCACGGTTCCACTTCTTCAATTTGTAAGGACCGGTGCCGTTGGGGTTGTCGCTGATGGCCACGGAATCGCCCTTGGTCTCGTCCAGATGATCCTTATCCAGGATGCTGAAGACCGAGAAGGCGACCTTCGACGGGAAGGCGGGATCAGGGTAGCACAGGCTGAACTTGACCGTCTTGGCGTCGACAGCCGCGATGGAGGCGAACTCACCACCGTAATCGCAGCTCGGGGCGGTCAGCGAAAGCATGCCGTCGGTATCCACCAGTTCGGCTTCCACTGCTTCGGAATTGATGGTGCTGCCGAAGAAAGCGCCAAAATACTCAAAAGCGCCAGTGCGGCCGGTGCGGTTGGGGCTGGCGGCATCCCATAAGGAAGCATAGGTCGCCACAACATCGTTGGCGTCCAGGGTGGCGCCGTTATGGAAGGTGACGCCATCGCGCAGGGTGAAGGTATACTCCGTCAGTTCATCGTTCGCCGCGTAGCTCACAGCCAGCGCAGGAGCCACATCAGCCGTACCAACTGCGAAGGCGAGCAGCGGCTCGTAAATCTGTTCGCAGGCGCGCAGGGTTTCGCCGTCGGTTTCATCCGAGCACCACAGCGCGTTGGGTTCGCCGTTCTGCATCCACACGAGCGTATCGGTGCCGTTGCTCATCACGCTGAAGACTTCGTTTCCCAGCGGGCTGGAGTGCGCTCCTTCGACATCCTTAGCGAAGACAGTGGCCGAGCCACCGTTGGCAACCGGGATCATCATCAGGTAGTCTTTGAGCATCTGGTTGATGATGTCATAGTGCACCTGGCGTGCTGCGGGGTCTGAAAGCTTGGCGGCTTCGCGAATCTCCGCCACCATGTCATCATAAAGCGCTCCAAACTGCTTGTTCTCAGCGGTGGCGAAATGATAATCGTAGAAGTTGGTGGCGTCCGGGTAGTCGGCGTTCCAGCCCAACAGGTAGAAGCCTTCATTACCAGCGGCGGTGGAATCGATAAACGCGGCGGATTCCATTTCTTTCAGGGTCACCTGAATACCAACCTCAGCCAACTCTGCCTGGATCTCCTGCGCTACCTTGGCGGGTGAAGGCAGGTAGGCGCGATCGACCACGCGGAAGGCCAGTTCGATCTTCAGGGGAGCGGCGGCAGCCGGGGGCGCAACCGGTGCTTCAGTGGCGGCCGGGGCTTCCGTGGCAACAGGCGCTTTTGTCGGCGCCGCGCAAGCCGCGAGCAGCAGGCTGGCGACGATCAAAAAGCTGAACAATACAAACACACGACGTTTCATTTCTTTTCTCCTTGTTGATTGATTGAACGTTTACGGGTTCTCGGCCTGAAAACCCTTGGTCACTGGCGCTGGTTATGGCTGAATAAAACCACCTCCTTTTAGACTTGCTCCACACATCTTATCCGATAGCGGCGCGCCTTCAGGCGAGCCAGCAGGCCACACTGTGGCCGGGTTTTTTCTCCACAAACGGCGGTTCTTTGAGCGCGCATTCCGCCACAGCGATGGGGCAGCGCGGGTGAAAGCGGCAGCCCGTGGGCGGGTTGAGCGGGCTGGGCACATCTCCTTTAAGGATGATGCGCTCGCGCTTCAACTTGGGGTTGGGAATGGGAATGGCGGACATCAACGCCTGGGTGTACGGGTGCAGCGGGCTGCGGAACAGTTCATCACGGTCAGCCAGTTCCACCATCTTGCCCAGGTACATCACCGCCACCCTGTTGGAGATATGCTCCACCACGCCCAGGTTGTGAGCGATGAACAGGTAAGTCAGCCCAAACTCATCCTGCAGGTCTTTGAGGATATTGAGCACCTGCGACTGGATGGAAACATCCAGCGCTGAGACCGGCTCATCACAAACGATAAAGCGCGGTTTCAACGTCAGCGCGCGGGCGATGCCAATGCGCTGGCGCTGTCCGCCGGAAAACTCGTGCGGGTAGCGGCGGCTGTGATAATCTTCCAGCCCCACCTTCTTCAGCATATCCACCGCCATCTGGTAGCGATCTTGCTTATTGCCAATCTTATGGATCTCCAGCCCCTCCATCACCGAATTACCGATGCGCAGACGCGGGTCAAGCGAAGCGTAGGGGTCCTGGAAGATGATTTGCATATCACGACGCAACGCCTTGAGCGCGTCTCCTTTTAGGTCAAACACTTCCTTGCCGTCGAACTTCACCGAACCTGCCGTAGGTTCCGTAAGGCGCAGAATGGTGCGGCCAATGGTGGTCTTGCCACAGCCCGATTCGCCCACCAGCCCCAGCGTTTCGCCGCTCTTCACGCTAAAACTCACATCATCCACCGCCAGCAGGTGCCCGGAGACGCGCTTGAGCACGCCTGTTTTCACCGGGAAGTACTTTTTCAGGTGGTTGACCACCAACAGGTCGGCCTGCTTGTTTATTTTGTTCGTGCCTGGTTGATCGCTCATATCATTCGACCTTTAAAGGAGCGTTATGTTCATCAGAGTCAGTGTACAGCCAGCAGCGCACCTTGTGGTTCTTGGTCACCTCCACCAGTTCAGGTTCGCGCCTGGCGCAAACCTCCAGCCCGTACTTCTGGCGCAGCAGGCAGCGCGGCTCAAATCGGCAGCCCGGCGGCAGGTCGATGAGGTTGGGCACCAGCCCGGGGATGACCTCCAACCTGTCGACAACGTTGCCCAGAACTGGGATGGAGCCGATAAGCCCCTGGGTGTAAGGGTGCAGCGGCTTTTCAAAAATGGGTTCCACGTTGGCGAACTCCACAATTTCGCCGGCGTACATCACCGCCACGCGGTCGGCGGTTTCCGCGATGATGCCCAGGTCGTGGGTGATCAGAATGACGGCGGTATCCGTCTTTTCGCGCAATTCGTTGATCAGGTCTAAGATCTGCGCCTGAATGGTCACATCCAGCGCGGTAGTGGGTTCATCGGCGATGAGCAGTTTGGGCGAAAGCGCCAGCGCCATGGCAATCATCACGCGCTGCGCCTGTCCGCCTGAAAGCTCATGTGGATAAGCGTAGGCTTTCTTTTTCGGGTCTGGAATGCCCACCAGGGTGAGCAGCTCAACGGCGCGCGCCCAGGCCTCCTTTTTCTTGATGCCCTTGTGCAGTTCCAGCACCTCCGCCACCTGCTCCCCCACCCTGAACACCGGGTTCAGGCTGGATTGAGGCTGCTGGAAGATCATCGAGATACGGTCGCCGCGCATTTTAACCATCTCGTCTTTGGAGAGTTTTAAGATATCCTGCCCTTCGAAGAAGATTTCGCCCTCCACGATCTTACCGGGAACGCCCACCAGCCGCAGAATGGAGAATGAACTGACGCTCTTACCGCACCCTGATTCTCCTACCAGCCCCAGCACCTCTCCGGCTTTCACCGAGAAATCCACGCCATCGACCGCCTTGACCACACCGTCTTCCGTGAAGAAGTAGGTCTTCAGGTTCTTCACCTCCAAAATGGTATCCCTTGTTTGTGTGGCCGGCGTTACACTCATACAATGCTCTCCATATCCAAAAAATGGATGCTCACGCTGCAATGACTGTGAGTTTACCTGTAGGCTACCGATAATGGCGTGCTGGGAAATCGATATACCATTATACTGGCTTTCAAGCCTTTGCGCAGTTCCCGCTCCTTCACAGCGGAGGCGCGGGAACCTGGACCTCTCAGGGTTGGGGTTACGTTTGAGTAAAGCTAAACAAAACTGATTAGCCTCTGGTGATCAGCCGTACTCGCCTGATCGGGCAAAATACAGTTAGAGCAACCCCTGAGAGAGATATATAATTATTTAGTCTACGACATTCCAGGGGTTAATTCAATCGTTTTTCGCGAGTTTACATTTTTGCAAGGTATGCCCTGTGGCCCCTTCACGCGGGCTGCGGCGTTGTTAAAAATCACTTTATACTTCTCTTTCCCGGCTTCAGGCATGGTGAAGACAAATAACGACGCGCTGCCCGCTTTGTGAGGGGGTTGATGATGAACACCGGGTACAGCGGTTGGCCGTTGACCTTAACGGACAGCTTGCCAGGAGCGCAGAAGACCTTGAGAGGGTGCGCCTGCGAAGCCGGTTTACGCGCTCCGGCAACCTTCTCATCTTCACCGCCCAAAGAAGGGATGGCAAGTGAGATGATCCTCCCGTTCGGGCACTGCCCAATGAAACAGATCCCTTCCAGCAGGTCGCCAAGCTCCATCGCCCGGCAAGGCGGAGGGTTGAGTGGCGTCCTCCGCGGCTTTAAGCGGGGACGATTTCGTGTACAATCAAAATAATGGCTGACGAAAAAGAGATACAACCCCTGCTGCCCGGCGAACTGGCTCAGCTCATTGGTCTGAACGCCAACCGCGCCGCCGCGCAGGCGCGCTTTCACGATTACCGCTCGCGCCGCGCTGAAGAAACGCTGCGCCGCCAGGACGCCGACCTGGCGCTCTTTCATGAATTCCTCGCCTTCGCCAACCTGCGCACCGGTGACCTGGCGAACGACCCTGGCGCCTGGCGCCCGGTAACCTGGGGGCTGGTGGAAGCCTTTGTGAAATGGCAGTTGAAAGAAGGTTACGCGATCAACAGTATCAATGTGCGCCTTTCCACGGTGAAGACTTACGCGCGCATGGCCATGCAGTGCGGAACGTTGACGCCGCAAGAGTACGCGCTCATTCGCGCCGTGCATGGTTACTCCTTCCGCGAGCAGGTGCGCATCGACCAGAAGCGCCCGGTCAAACGCATTGGCTTCAAAAAAGAAGAGCCGGTGAGGTTGACCCCCGAACAGGCGCAGGCGCTCAAAGAGCAACCCCCCACCCCGCAGGGCCGGCGCGACCGCTTGTTGATGTGCCTGCTGCTCGACCACGGGCTGCGCGTGGGCGAAGCGGCCGGGCTGGCAGCGCCCGACCTTGACGCGGATGAGGGCGTGCTGCGCTTTTTCCGCCCCAAGGTCAACAAGGAACAGGCGCACCGCCTGACCCGCGAGACGCTGCAGGCGGTGAGAGACTGCTTGGCAAACCACGAGCTATTGCCCGGAGAGTTGTTGTTGCGGCGCAGCAAAAAGAACGAAGAGCTGGGCGCCCCCGGCATGAGCCAGCGCGCCATCACCGCGCGCGTGCGCCTGCTGGGTGAGCGGTTGGGCATCCTGGGGCTTTCGGCGCACGACTGCCGCCACTACTGGGCCACCTCCGCCGCGCGCCACGGCACCGACCCCTTCGTTCTGCAGGAGGCCGGCGGCTGGAGCTCGCTCGCCATGCCGCGCCGTTACGTGGAAGCCAACGACATCGCCAACCAGGGGGTGAGATTAGAGAAAGGCGAAGACGAAGAATAAAAAATCGCGCGCGCTTTACGCGCGCTTCAGGAGACCAAGGCTGGAATGGATAAAGAACCCTCTCTCTTTTCGCGCATGAGCCCGGCAGATTGGCTGCTGGCTGCCCTCTTTACCGCAGTGGTGACAGCGCTGGTGCACCTCACCTTCCCGCCGCACGGCTGGCTCATCGGCATGCTCATCGCGCTGGGGCTGCTCTACCTGGCCAAGCGCCGCCGGGATAAGCTGCAGCCGCCGCGAGGGGGTGATTAGCGCCGCCGCTTTTTACACGGTTCAACCCTGCTTTCGCCCGCCGCACGATCGCTCACGAGCGCGTGACCGTGCACCGCGCCCTGGTTCCATCCTCTCCACGCAGCTCTCACGGCAAATCGCATATAATCAATTAAATGGGTGAACGGTGATGAATGTTCATGTGCAGTTGTATTCGCCGCTCAAAGAGTTTTGCGGGGAATCGCGCCTGGAGCTGACGCTGCCCGAAGGCGCCGCCGCTACGCTGATGCTCGACACGCTGGCGGCGCGGTACCCCGTGATACGCCCCTTTTTGCGCAACGCGCAGGTCATCATCCAAAACGAGATGGTGCACCCCCTGCACCTGTTGCACGAGGGCGACGAAGTGCAGCTGCGCCTGCCCATGTTCGGCGGGTGAAAACCATTCCCCACGGGCGGTGAAAAGCGTGATTCATCGCTGCCGCCGGAGGAGCGCTCCTCCGGCGGCAGTCTGTTTTCATGCTGTTCTACTCTTCTCTTCGGTTCAACGAGCGCTCACCAGGCGCGTCCATTGCGCCAGTTCAACGAGCAATTGACCCAAAAAACCGCGTGTCACTTCGTTCACCAGCCTGCCCTGTTCATCAAAGGCGTCCGCCGCCCGCATAACCATCACCTCAGGTTTCGTCAGCACCAGCGCGCCCAGGTGAGCGAGCACCTGGCGCAGGTGTAATTGCGCGCGGGCTGTGCCGAATACGCCCGTGCTGGCGCCCATCAGCGCCGCGGGCTTGCCGGCCAGCGGCATATCCGGCGCGCGCGAAGCCCAATCCAACGCGTTCTTAAGCACACCGCTGATGGAGCTGTTATACTCCGGCGTGGCGAACAGTAGCGCGTCTGCCGCCGCGATGCGCGCCCGCAGACGGGCAACCTCTTCGGGGAAAGGATTTTCTTCATCCTGGTTAAAAAGCGGGATGCCGGCCAGGTCGGTGATTTCCAGTGTCATACCGGGCGGCAGTAGTTCCGCGGCGGCGCGCAGCAGCGCGGTGTTGTAAGAGTCAACGCGCAGGCTGCCGCTGATGCCCAGAACGTGTAACGGTCTTTCTTCGATCATATTTACCCTCTTTTTTTTGTGTGCAAGTATACCTGATAAAAGCGCTCGACCCATGCGCATCCTCTCCCGCTTTACGCACCGCAGCCTTGCGGCGCGCCCTTCAACTCTCCGCGCGCGGGCCGCTTCTCTGTCCCTTGCGGGCACCCCTCGGGTGTAAAATTGATCTATACCAACCAACCTGAGGAAACCTTATGCCCAACCCTCATTATGTCCCCCTGGTAGAAACCACGCGCGGCGGTATTGTCGAATCCATCCATTACGGCTCCATCGCCGTGTGCGACACACAGGGCCGGTTGCTGGCGCGCGCGGGCGACGCTGAAGCGCTGGTCTTCCTGCGCTCGTCTTCCAAGCCTTTTCAGGCGCTGCCGCTGGTGGAAGGCGGCGGGATGGAGCGCTTCGGCCTGAACGACCGCGAGCTGGCGCTGATGTGCTCCTCGCACAGCGGCACGGATGAGCATGTGGCGGTGCTCACGGCGCTGCAACGCAAGCTGGGGGTCAGCGCGGCTGAGCTGTTGTGCGGCACGCACACCCCCTCTGACCCGCTCACCGCTGAACGCATGTTCTTGCGCGGCGAAGAAAACAGCCCCCTGCGTCACAACTGCTCGGGCAAACACACCGGCATGCTGGCGCAGGCGCTACTTTACGGCGATCCCCGGCAAGATTACATCGACCCAGGTCACCCCGTGCAGCAGCGCATTCTGCGTGTGTTCAGTGAAATGACCGGCGTGCCCGTACCTGAGATCGTCCTGGGCACTGACGGCTGTTCCGCGCCGGTGTTCGCGGTGCCGCTGCGCGCCGCCGCTTACGCCTTCGCCCGCCTGGCTGACCCGTCCGCGCTGCCCGAACCGCGCCGCTCCGCGCTGCGCCGCATCTTCAGCGCCATGACCTCCCACCCCGATATGGTCGCGGGACCGGATACCTTCGACACCCGCCTGATGACCGCCGGGCGCGGGCGGGTGCTCACCAAGGGCGGCGCCGAGGGCTACCAGGCGCTGGCAGTCCTGCCTTCTGGCTCCAGCGGCGCCATGGGCATTACCCTCAAGATCAGCGACGGCGACCTGGCGCAGGCTGACCGCGGTCAACGCGCCAACGCCATCGCCCCCCGCGGCGGCGGGCGCGCGCGCTCTACTGCCGCGCTTGAAGCCCTGCGCCAACTGGGCGTGCTCGACAGCGCGCAACAGGAAGAATTGAGCGACTTCGCCCCGCGCGCCCTCACCAACTGGCGAAACATCCCGATTGGCGAGATCCGCCCGGTTTTCAACCTCAAAAACTGAACAGAGGGGCTGTTCAAACCGCGTGAATGAACAGCCATCCAACCTGGCTGCCATGCCCGCGCTGGGCTGGCTCACCAGCGCCTGAAAGCCGTTCAGCGTGAATTAATTCTTGCGTTTGAACAGGTAGAGCGTGCGCTGGCTGCCCGGGATGGGCGCCTTGCGCTCCGTGTTAAAGTAAAGGGCAAAAGCCTCTTCAAAACCTTCCTGGTTGTACTGGTCAAATATATCCTTGCGCGTGCTCAGCAGGCGTTTCACCTGGCTGTCGCTCTTGGGCACGAACTCGACGATCGCCCAGCGGCCGGCGTTGGCCATAAACTCCGCCACCAGGGGCAGCGGCACGTTATTTGAAATCGCCAGGTGGTGAACGAGCGCCAGCGCCATCACCAGGTCCACCGGTCCACGCGCCAGCATGGAGCTGCGCTCGCGGTGCGCCCAGCCCAGCGCCGGGCTGGGGTTGGTCAGGTCAATGAGCAGCGGCAGCAGGTGAGGTTCATTGCCGGCCTTCACCGCCAGGTAATTCTGTTCCACCGCGGCCGGGTCGATATCGCTGGCGACGGTTTCGATGCCGCGGCGCGAAAGCTCGCGGCTGAACAACCCGTTGTTGGCGCCCAGGTCCCAGGCGCTGCGCGGTTTAACCTGCTCCGCGAAGCTGCCGACCAGCGCGCCCTTGGCCTGGAGAGATTCATCTGTGTAATTAGTGAGGCTGTAATACGCGCCCCATTCGGTTCCGCGCGGCTGCCAGGTGAGCGGCAGGATGGTTTTTTCCAGCCCGTTGAGGATGTGCAGCAGCGCCGTCTTGCTCAATTTCACCGCCGCGGCCTGGGCGGCCTGCCTGTCGCTGTACTGCCGCTGCGTCCGGGCGTGCAGGTGCAGGTGCACCGCCAGCCCGCTGAACCCCAGCCTGGTCTTGCCCGGCAGCAGCACGCTGGCCAGATCCAGCGGAATGCCGTCCAGGTAAACGCGCAAGAGCTGGGTCAGGCGGATATCCACCATAGAAGCCAGCGCCAGGGGCGCCAGGAAGTGCTGGCAGAACTGACGGTAGGCGTCCCAGGGGGCGCCCTCCTGGTAGAGGTCGAAGGAGAGCGTATCGATGAGCAGCGGTTTTCCATTGACGAACTGGATATTGTACGCGCTGGCGTCTTTGAGCACCATACCGTTTTCCAGCGCGGCGCGCGCGCAGGCCAGCGTCAGCAGCGCGGCGTCTTTGAGCTGCGAGAAACTCCACTCATAAGGGTAAGAAATGAAGGGCACCTCTTCCGGGCGGATGACCCTGTAAGCCAGCGCGGGGTCAGCAGCGGGCGCGTCTACCTCTTCGTGCCGGATCAGCATACCCTGCAGGGTGAGCGAGTGATAAACACCTCCGCTCATCAGTTTTTCATACGCCTGCTGGTATGCTTTATTCACCTGGCGGTATAAAACACCGTCACGCGTAAAGAGGAACCCGCTCGGGTCGCGAAAGCTCGCCCCGCTGCGCTCAGCTTGAGCCTTCATTCCCCTTCTGTTTCCCGGGGCTCTTCTTCAGCGGCGGGTTGCGGCGGCGCGTACTTCTCCCCTTTGAAGAAGGCTTTGATCCGCCCCCAGAACATCTTAAGCAAAATGCCGATACCGCCGATAAGGCCGGCGGCGAGGAGTTGAACGAGCAGGCTGCCCGAACCGGGGTCAAGATAATTCAGTTTAAAGAAAATGACAGGCATGGCAACTCCCATGGAGAATTGATGAAATTACATCACAAAAAGCAAGTTTCGACAATAGCCGATCTCCCCTCCGGGTTGCCGGTTGAACGCCGCGGCGGTTTTGCATATACTATTAACAACGAGAACACAAGGAGGCCGAGGATGAAACCGATCCTTCTATTGGATGAGACGCTGAAAGTAGAGGTCTTTTACGCCTGCGAAGACCACGACCTGGAGGATAATATCTGCTTAAAGCTGACCGAAGATTGCGCTGAAAGCGAACGGCTGCTGCGCAACGAAGAAAGCCACCTGTATCTCACCGCCCCCCAGGCGCGCGCCTTCGCCGAGGCCCTGTTGGCCGCGGTGGAAAAGAGCGGGGGGTGATTTTTAAATCTCAAGCGGATAAGTGTTGCGAGTTATCCAGAATATTCTGGTTGATCCTGCCTGCTCCAACAGATGCGATTCTTAAGAAAATCAAATTAAATACCAGCCCCACCATCCCGAGAAACAGGTCAAAAAACGGGATAACAGTTCGTGGAACCAAGCCCGCCCCAACCAATCCCGCAACAAGATAGACTATAAGCAAAATAGTGGGAAAGAGGATAAACCAATATTTCACCGTTCTTTCAACTGCGTGATCGTGAATCAAGAATAATAAAGGGGGTATCAATACAATTGACATATGAATATGCGCGTGCCAGGTCACTGCACAGGTAGCCGCCATCACACCCAAACTCGTGAAACCAATCGATGATTTATCCAATTTTTGTTGTCGCGAAAAAATCAAAAAGAACACCAAAGCGGTTATCGCCGAACAAACCGCGACAAGTATTTTTCCGAACGTCTCATTGACGAAATACTCCACAAAAGTCCCTACCATTCTGAAATTCATCATGGCTTGTGGGTTACTGGCTCCTCCTCCTTGAGAAGAACTAACGATTAAGCCAAATAAATCTAAAAACCCTTCTCTCCCAATCAATATCCAAGAAATCAAACCTATTCCGATGGACGAAATCAGAAAACCCGCAATGACCTTCAACTCCCTTTTGAGCAATAAAAATGGTAACAATAAAATCAACAATTGAGGTTTTAAAAGCAGCCCCCCTAACCAAATTCCAGCTTTGACGGGTTTCTGGTAGAAAATTGCCCTTATGAATTCTCCAGTACATATTCCTAACCAAACATTTACCTGCCCATAATACAAATTCAAAAATACCGGGAGAGGTAACATCATTATCAGAAGGAGTTGCGACTTTATTGTTTCGCCGTGAATTTCTTTATAAAAAAATTTCAGGTACAAACTGAAAACAATAATATTTAATACAGACCATGTCAGGTAGCTAAAAGGCAGATCGATTAACGAAAATAGTTGAAAGGGAACCAAGAAAAATGGCAGGTATGGAAGAGGTACCCCCTCAAAAATGTCAGGCGCCGTTATGGCTTGCGGGTAAATACCTCTCTGAATACGGAGCAGGATATCAGCGTCATAAATGTACCGATAGCCCTGTTCATTCATGATTCTTCCGCCGCTCCAATATGCACAAAAATCGGAAGGTATTCCATTGCATATTTTTTTATGCATTAAGTCAAATCCAATAATAAGCAAATAAAAAGTTACCAGCCCCGCAAAGAATAAATTCAGTTTCGCTTCATAGGTTAGATTTTTGAAGGGTATAGCGATTTTTTTCATAATGACCTTTCGGCTGTGAACCTGTTGGATCGCAATATTAATAATTGTCGAAAATCTTCTTACATATTGCGCGTCTTCTAAGTTTTTCGATTGCCATGGACACGGCTCTACATTACTATCCACATTTTATACATTTTTTTCCCAGCGCACCCAATTTTCTGGCTTGCAATCAATTGTCATCGTTCAATCAATGATGAAGGTTTTCTTACCGCTTTTCTCCAGTTCCCCTCCATCTCCCTTTCGCGCCTGCCCCTCCCCGTTCAATCGTAATTCACCGCGGGTCTGGTTCGCCCCCGCCCTCCGCGCGCCGTACATCAGGTCGCCCGCCAATCAATGGTAAAATCAGCCCATTGGAGGTAAACCAGATGGCACTTAAAACCGGCTCCCCCGCACCTGATTTCACCCTGCCCTCGCAACTGGGAACAAATATCACACTCAGCGATTACCGCGGCAAGAATGTGGTGCTCGCTTTTTTCCCGCTGGCTTTCACGCCCATATGAACGGAGCAAATCCCGCTTTACGAAGCCGAAATGGCCAGTTTCGCGGGATTGGACACCCAGGTTCTGGGTATCAGCGTGGATTCCGTCCCCTGCCTCACCGCCTGGGCCAAAGACCTTGGCGGCATCACCTACCCGCTGCTTTCTGATTTTTGGCCGCACGGCGCGGTGGCGCAACAATTCGGCGTGTTGCGGCAAGAAGGCTACACCGAACGCGCCATCTTCATCCTGGATAAACAAGGCGTCATCCGTTACGTCGATGTGCACGACATCGCCGCGCAGCCAGACAACGATGAACTGCGCCGCGCCATCCGCGAGATAGACCCCGCCGTGCGCCACCGCCCTGAGCCGCCCGCACCCGAGCCGGCAGCGCTGCCCCACGGCGGCATCGTGATGTACTGCACCAAATGGTGCCCCGATTGTAAAGACGCGCGCGCCTGGCTGGCGCGGCATCAACTGCCTTATACCGAAGTGGATATCACCACCACCCCTGGCGCCGCGCAGCAGGTACAGCGCTGGGCGGGCGGTAACCGCACCACTCCCACCTTCGATATCGACGGCACCATCGTGGTCGATTTTGACCTGCCGCGCCTCAGGCAGGTGCTCAAAATTTCTGATTGAGCGCCAATCACATCCCGTTATGGCAGGGGCGCGGCCGCGCCCCTGCGTTGTATTCCGGTATAATCACCCCATGCCCCCGCCCTTCTGGAAAACCAAACGCTTGGATGAACTGACCCGCGAAGAATGGGAATCTCTCTGCGATGGCTGCGCGCGCTGCTGCCTGATCAAGTTCCAGGACGAAGACAGCGGGCATCTCTACCTCACCAACGTGGTCTGTGAATACCTCGAGATCTACCACTGCCGCTGCACGCGCTACGCAGAGCGTTCCACGCTCGTGCCCACCTGCCTCACCCTCACGCCAGCGCTGGTCGGCCTGCTCTCCTGGATGCCCGAAACCTGCGCCTACCGCCTGCTGGCAGAAGGCAAAGACCTGCCCGCCTGGCACTACCTGGTTTGCGGCGACCGCAAGGCGGTGCACAGCGCCGGCGCTTCCGTGCGCGGCAAGGTCGTTTCGGCCCGCGACGTGGCGGAAGAAGACCTGCCCGACTACGTGGTGGAAGAGTGAAGTTGCCATCTCTTTTTTGCCCGTTGGTTTGAGGGCCAGAGCAACCCGCGGCGAGGGTCAGGCTGAAGGCTCATGCCCCGCGCCCACCCGCCCCTTCATCAGCGCAACGCCGCTTCGATAGTGAGCCCGTCGGTGCTATAATTAAGCCAGAGATAACCTTCCTTCCGGAAGTACCAAGGAGAGCCCCATGATCGTCACCACCAAAGAACTTTTTAAAGCCGCCTACGGAAAGTACGCCATCGGCGCCTACAACATCAACAACCTGGAACAGACCATGGGTCTCTTCCAGGGCAACCTCGACAGCGCCGCCCCATTCATCATCCAGATCAGCAAAGGCGCCCGCGCCTACTCAAACAAGCTCATGCTCGAAGGTCTCATCCGGTCTGCCGACCAGGTCTTCCCCAGGGCCATCTTCGCCGTGCACCTTGATCATGGAGATGAAGAGACCTGCTACGACTGCATCAATAGCGGGTTCTATTCCTCGGTGATGATCGACGCCTCCGCTGAACCTTTTGAAAAGAACATCGAGATCACCCGCCGCGTGGTTGAAGCCGCGCACGCCAAAGGCATTGTTGTCGAGGCTGAACTGGGCAAACTGGGCGGTGTTGAAGAGCACGTGCAGGTGGAAGAAGCCAACGCCATGCTCACCGACCCGGCCCAGGCGCGCGAGTTCGTAGAGCGCAGCGGCTGCGATTCGCTGGCAGTTGCCATCGGCACCAGCCACGGCGCCTTCAAGTTCAGCGGCACCCAGAGCCTGCATTTCGACGTGCTGGAGCAGATCCAAAAGCAGCTGCCGGGCTTCCCGCTGGTGATGCACGGTTCCAGCTCTGTGCCGCAGGATGAAGTGGAGCGCATCAACAAGGCCGGCGGCAACCTGAAGGGCGCCAAAGGGGTTGACGCCGACCAGTTTAAACGCGCCGCCGAACTCGGCGTTACCAAGATCAACATCGATACCGATGGCCGCCTGGTGTGGACCCGCGTTCACCGCGAATACTTCATCGAACACCCTGAGAACTTCGACCTGCGCCCTGTGGGGAAGATCTTTATGTCGGAGTACGCCAAATTCATCGCTCACAAGAACGTCAAACTGGGCAGCGCCGGTCAACTGGAAAACGTTCGCGCGCTTGTGGGCGGCTCCTTGTAACCTGCTCGCGAGGGGGCTGTTCACCTGGTAAATGATCACCTGGCGCGCTTGAAGCGCGTGCGCGCCAGGATTCACCACCTGAAGGGGGGTAATGAATGAGTTTAGAATATCTTTTCAGTTACCTCAGAAACCCTGTTCGTCGAAGTTCACCCTATATAATCAGGGTGGAAGAACAGGGAACGTAGGAATGACAATCATTTCAACCTGGTAAATTTTGGGCTGACAGCAATGCCAGTAATCGAAGCGTCTGTATATACTGAATTCATCCTCACCGTCGCCGCGGTCATATTAACCCTGGTGGTGGTGGTGTACGCCGGGTTTCATCGCAAGATCAACGGCGCGCTTCACCTGGCCATCCTTTCCTCGCTGGGGACGATCTGGGGCGTCATTTACCTCATTGAACTATTGACCAAAGACATTGAGCGCAAAGCGCTGCTGGACAACCTGCAATATATACCGGTCGGTTTTCTACCACCGGTTTTCTTTGTGGTGACCATGGTCTTTACTGGCCGCGCTGCTGTACTTCACAAACCGCAGTTGGCACTGATGATATTTGTGATTCCAGTGATGAATATTTTCATCATCGCCACCAGCAAACACCACCAGCTCTTTCAGTTGACCGCCGGCGGTCATGATGGCAGCTTGATACCTCCTGAACACCTTCACGGTCCCTGGTTTTGGGTATTGGTTGCCCACGGCTTTATCATGATGTTTGCTGCCGTGGCTTTATTGTTGTTTTCCCACCTTCGCGCGCCACACTGGGCGCGCGCGCGGTTGGGGGTGTTATTGCTGGCCTCTTTGGTCATCACCGCGGCTGCCATCCTTTCACTACCCATGTGGATGGAAAACTTCACCGATCTTATCACCCTTACCGCGCTGCTTATCGCCATCATCGTTATTACCTACGGTTTGCTGGGCAACCGCCTGCTTCACGCCATTCCGCTGGCGGCCAGCACCCTGCTCAGCCAGTTAAGCGATGCGGTCATCATCCTCAACGCCCATGGCGAAATCCTTGATCTGAATCCAGCCGCGGCGAATATTCCCTCGCTGCTGCTCAAAGAAAAAATTGGGCAGTCTTTCCCTGAGGTTATCAAAACAGGCGCGGGTATTGACCTCGGCGCAGATTGGATAAGCACCTACCCGCACGAAATCGCTCTCGGTCAGAGCAGCGACCTTCACGCTTACGATATGCGCATCTCTCCGCTGATCGAAGCCGGCGATACTGCCGCTGGTTCGATGGTGGTGCTGCGCGATATCACCCTGCGCAAGCGTGAAGAGGTTGAAAAAGCGCAGTTTGAGAATCGCTACCGCGCCATATTTGAAAACACCAGCTACGGCATCCTGCTGCTGGACAGTCAGGGCAGAATCATTGACAGTAATGAACAGTTCGTCCTGCTTTCGGGATACACCCCTGACCTGCTGCGCGCATATCGGCTGAAAGAGATCATTTCCCTCGCCCCCGACCTGGCTGAAATCTCTGTCGACGGCGCGCGCGATGACCCCTTTGCCTACCAGGAGGCGGCGCTGCTGCTGGCGAACGGAGATTACCTGCCTGTTGAGATGAACATCACCCCTATTTCAGCCGCGGGGGGCACCGCCTACTTCGTCACGCTGCAGGATATCCGCGACCGCAAGCGCGCTGAAACCGCTACGCGCTCGGCGTTGGAAAACGCTCAATTGCGCGCCGATGAACTGGCCACCCTGCGCGTGATGGGTGAAGCGCTGAACCAGGCCACTTCGCTGCGCCACGCCCTGCTGCCAGTTTTCGCCACGGTCAGAGACGTTACGAAAAGTTCCAGCATCTGGCTATATTTGCTCGGTTCTGGCCCTTCAGGGCACCAACGCTATGAATATCACCCGCGTGAAGCCATCAACCAGCTCAGCTCCGAGTACATGCACAGCAGAGTACCCAAGTGCCTCTCGCGGCTTCTGGAGGACAGCCTGATCGGCCCCCGGGAAATCACCGACTGCCGTTGCAGCACCCTCACCAGCGAGGGGAAGCACTATGCCTTTCCCCTGTACATCAGCAATCGTCCGCTCGGCATTCTTAATTTCATCGAAGAGCCTGGCTCACCGGTGAACGAAAATAAGCTCAAGTTGCTGCAAACGATTTGTGATTCGCTGGCGGTGGCGGTGGAGCGCGTGCGCCTGTTCAAGAGCGAGCACGATCAACGCAAACTGGCTGAAACCATGCGCGACATTGGCACGGCGCTCACCACCTCGCTGGACATCAACGAAATCCTTGACCTGCTCCTGGATCAGCTTTCGCGCTTGATCCCTTACGACGGCGGCAACGTCATGCTGGTGGAAGATGGAGAGGTAGTGATTGCCCGTTCGCGCGGATATGAACTATCGCAAAAGAAGAACGCCGCGCATCTCAAAGGGCTGCGGTTTAAGATTCAAACTACTCCAAACCTCGAGCGGTTATTCGCCACCCAAATGCCGGTCATCATTCCGAATACCGCCCAGAAAAAAACCTTTGTACCCACATCCGTATCGCCTGACTACCACGCCTGGCTGGGAGCCCCCGTGATCACGGATGGCCAGGTGAATGCCGTTTTCTCCCTCGACAAAGTGGAAGCGGGTTTTTACACTGATGAACACGCCAGGCTTTTAGGCGCTTACGCCGCCCAGGCATCGCTGGCGATTAAAAACGCGCGCCTTTACAGCGCGGAAAAAAGGCGCATCAAAGAACTGGACGGGCTGCGCGCCACGCTCACTGATATCACTCAGCAGCTTGATGTCAACACCCTCCTCAAAGAAATCGTCAAACGCGCCATGCGCTTGCTCTCCGGTGAGGTCGGCGAACTGGGGTTGTATGATCCAGAAACCCGGCTGGTGCGAATTGTAGTATCGGAGAACTTCAAACCAGACACCATGGGATTGGTCGTCAGGCGCGGTGAAGGATTAATGGGGCGCGTGGTGAAGACCAAAAAAGCCGTCGCTGTGCCAGATTACTCGCTCTGGGGCGGCAGACTGCTGGAATACGAAGACCAGCGCCTGTACAGCGCGTTGGCGGTACCCATGCTCTCGGCGGAGGGTGAAGTGCTGGGCGTGCTGGCAGTGGGTTTTACCAGCCATGAGCACCGGTTTAGCGAAAATGATACCCGCCTGATCAATCTTTTCGCCCAGCAGGCTACGGTGGCGCTGCGCAACGCCAGGCTGTATGAAGAAGCCAGGCGCCGCGCGGAAGAAGCCGAAACCATCCGCGAAGCCGGCGCGGCGGTGGTATCCACCCTCAACCAGGAAAAAGCCGTCGAGTTGATCCTTCAACAACTTGTCCAGGTGGTACCCTATGACAGCGCCTCGGTGCTGCTCTACAACAAAGGCAAATTAAAGATCGTCGGCGGGCACGGTTTCAAGGATATTCGCGCGGTTCTGGGGATGGAGTTCGCCCTCGACCGTAACAACCCGGGAGCGGTGGTTTTCCTGGAGAAAAAGCCGCTCATCCTCACCAACATCCCCGAGCAGGTACCTCACTTTAACCATCTTACAGGTCACAACCACATCATTTGCTCCTGGCTGTGCGTGCCGCTGGTCATCCAAAACCAAGCGATCGGCGTGCTGGCGCTGGATGGGCATTCGGTTAACCAGTTCAATAAAGAACACGAACGCCTGGTCATCGCCTTCGCCGACCAGGTGGCCATCGCCCTGGAAAACGCCCGCCTGTACGAGAACGCGTTACAATCCGCCAGCCGCTTTGAAATCCTTTACAAGGTAAGCCAGTTGATCAGCGCCAATATACGCTCCGAAGCCATCTACCCGGCCATTCACGAAGCCACCTCCGAATTGATGGAGACGGAATTTTTTAGTATTTCGTTGGTGAAAGAAAAAGAAGGATTGATCGAAGACGTGTACATGGTGGATAGCGGTAAACCCGGCGAGCTTTCCAGCCGTCCGCTCGATCAGGGGTTGTTTGGAAAGGTGCTTAAAACGGGTCAATCCATCCACTTCAACACCTTCGAAGAAAGCATGCTTGAGGAAACAGGCGCCATCCTCTTTGGGGATAGCGAAGAGGAGCAAATTTCTCAATCCATCCTGGTGGTGCCGCTGAAGATTGGTGTGCGCCTGGTGGGCGTTATTTCCACACAGACCTACAAGCCGTACGCTTATTCGGAGACCGACCTGGAGTTGCTGGAACTGCTGGGCGCCAACGCGGCCATCGCCATTGAAAACGCGCGCCTTTTTGACGCGGTGCAGGAACTGGCGGTCACTGATCCGCTCACCGGGCTGTTCAACCGGCGTAAACTGATCGAGCTCGGGGAGTCCGAATTTACCCGCTCCATCCGTTATGAACGCGAGCTTTCAGCCGTGATGCTGGATTGCGACTACTTCAAACGTGTGAACGACACCTACGGGCACGTGGTTGGAGATCAGGTGCTGCGGCGCCTGGCCGAATTATGCACCTCGTGCCTGCGCAGTTCTGATATCCTCGCGCGTTACGGCGGAGATGAGTTCATGATTCTCATGCCTGAAACGGCTGCCACCTCGGCTTTTAAGGCGGCTGAGCGCCTGCGTCGAATAGTGAGCAGCACTTCGTTTGAAACCAACGCCGGACCCCTGACCTTCTCCGTCAGCGTGGGCGTGGCCACCCTCAATAAAAGCTGCAAAAGCCTGGAACAACTGCTCGAACGCGCCGATTTCGCCAGTTACGTCTCCAAAGACGCGGGCGGTAACCGCGTCACCCGCTGGACTGCCTCCATTTCCCGTAAGGGTTAATAACGCTCGCGCTCGTCTCTCGACTTAACGATTTTGCAAGGTCGCTTGACTATTTCCATACAAAGTCGTAACATGTTCAATTATCAGCGTTCACTATGATTAACACATTCGCCGTCTCCATGATGATTTCCTTTATGATGCTCGCCGTTATGCTTATTTACGCGAGCGTTTTACGGGTTGGGATGGCTGAAATCCTCAGGTAATAAAGAACAAAAGAAGAAAACCCCAAAGCCACCTGACCCAAACCAGGTGGTTTTTTCTTAATCCGCAGTGAGGAGGTGTGATGAAAGTCAATAAAATAACAGCGTTCTTATTCAAGCCCATTCACAATTGATAGAAACTAGGAGAAGAATCATGAAAGCCCTTAAACTATTTACCCTGTTCGTCTTGTTTTCCCTGGTGATCAGCGCCTGCCAAACAGCCGGCACGGCTGAAACACCGGCTGCTGAAGCCGCTGCGCCTGCCGAATGCGCTGCCGACGCTTTCGGTTGCGCGGTGTTCAAACCCGGCGAGGTAGTGAAGATCGGCATGGGCGCGCCCATGACCGGCGGCGACGCCTCTTACGGGATCGATATCTCCAGCGGCGGGTTCATCGCCATTGATGATTTCGGTGACCTGAACGGCTTCAAGTTTGAACTCGTCGCGGAAGATGACGGCGGTACCCCCGAAGGCGGCGCGGCGGTGGCCAATAAATTCGCTTCCGACCCGGCCGTGGTCGCGGTCGCCGGTCATATCTATTCCGGTGCCACTTCGGCTGCCATGCCCATTTACGCCAAGGCTGGCATCCCCCTGCTCTCGCCCTCCGCCAGCCTGCCAGAGCTGACCACAATGGGTTCCCCGGTGTTCAACCGCATCGTCTTCACCGATGCCCGCCAGGGTCCCCCAGCCGCAGAATATCTATACAACAAGCTGAATGTCAGAAAACTCGCCGTGCTGCATGATGGCGGTGATTACGGCAAAGGCCTGGCCGAAGCCGTGGCTGCCCACTTTGCTGAACTTGGTGGTGAAGTGGTAGCCACCGAAGCCCTCACCAAAGGCGAGTCAGATTACACCGCTGTGCTCTCCGCTGTAGCCGCCAAGAACCCCGATGCGCTTTACTTCGGCGGTTACACCGCGGAAGGCGCCATCGTGGTGAATCAGATGAAACAGACCGGGCTTGAGAAAGCAATCTTCTTCGGTGACGATGGGACATACGGCACTGATTTCCTCGCCCGCACCGGTGCCAATGGGGAGGGCGCGTTCGCTACCATCTCCCCCATTCCGCCTGAATCACCTGAAAAAGAAGCGTTTGATGCCGCTTACCTGGCCAAATTCGGTAAAGAGGCCGGGTCGCTTTCTCCTTACACATGGAATGGTTATGACGCCACTGCTGCGCTCATCCACGCGGTCAAATCGGTCGCCATCACCGGCAGCGACGGCAACCTTTACGTGCCGCGCGGAGCCCTGGTAACGGCTGTGCGCACGCTTACCGATTACAAAGGCGTTGGCGGCACATACACCTGTGACGCTGTTGGCGAGTGCAACACGCTGCCGCCGATGTTCGTGGTTGTCAAGGATGGCGAGTGGGTTCCTGCTCCATAGTCATCTTTCTCTCCTCTGGTCGGGGAGGGTTTCCTCCCCGACCCACCATCCTGAAATGAAAGTTGCCCGGGTCAATGAATGAGCCTTCACTTAATAAAATAAACCTCAAATCCAACCGTTTTCTCAAGGTGCTGCGTCCAGTTTTAGGCGCGGTCATCATCATTTTTATCCTTTACCGTTTGAACCAGGTACTCCTGGTACAGCGGGAGTACGGGCCCGAAACCTGGATGCGCCTGCTGATTGCCGGGCTGGTTATTGGCGGCGTGTATGCGCTTATCGCCATTGGTTACACGCTGGTCTACGGTATCCTTTTTATGATCAACTTCGCCCACGGCGAAGTGATGATGTTAGGGGCTTACAGCTGTTTTTTTGTGTTCGAGGCTTTCAAGGCCATCCATGTCCCCTCGGGCGAAAGTTTCGCCAATGCCTACCCGGCAGTCGCCATCCTCATCGGTTTCATCGTGGGCATGGGTGTGTCAGCCACGATGGGCTTCCTGCTTGAGAAGATCGCCTACCGCCCGCTGCGCAAGGCGCCCCGCCTGGTGCCGCTCATCGGCGCTATTGGCGCTTCCATCTTTTTACAAAACGCCGCGCAATTGCTCTTCAGCCCCCAATTGAGAGACGTCGCCAACCCCGAAGTGATGCGCCGCGGCACCGGTTGGACGGTGCTGATCAACGGCAGTAACGTCATCATCCCTTACACCGGGGTGTTTACCTTTGTGCTCTCCTTTTTACTGCTCGCCGGTCTCTACCTGGTGGTTCGCAAGACCAGCCTCGGGCGCGCCATGCGCGCGGTGGCGCTGGATAAAAAGACTGCCGCTTTGATGGGCATCGATGTGGACAAGACCATCAGCCGCACCTTTCTCATCAGCGGCGCGCTGGCGGGTGCCGCCGGCGTGATGTGGGGTCTTCACAACGGGCTGGTGTACTATTTCGTCGGCTTTATTCCCGGCATCAAGGCCTTCACCGCCGCCGTGCTGGGAGGCATCGGTAACCTTCCCGGCGCCATGTTGGGCGGTTTCTTCCTGGGCATCATTGAGTCGCTCGGCCCTGCCGCCCTGGGGATTGACTTTCAATTAAAAGATGTCATCGCCTTCGCGTTGCTCATCATCATTCTCATCTTCCGCCCTTCTGGTTTATTGGGCGAGGTGCTTGCGGAGGAAAAAGTATGAAAAAACCTTTTCTTCAAAGCCTCCGCGTGGGCCTTATTTTTGGCATTGTTCATATTTTCCTGGTGTTGATCGGTTTCAATTCCCTGGTGGGAACGCTGCTGGCGCGCATCAGCGGCGCCGCGCTTGTTCATTCGCTGCCTCCTGCCCGCTTTATGGTGGTTTACGCCCTGCTCCTGGCGCTGTGGGCCGGGTTCGGCGCCGTCCGCCAGGCTCGTGCCAAAACGCTCGGCGGCTCCCTGGCGCACGGAGCGGCCGCGGGACTCGCCAGCGCCGCCCTCGCCTTTGTCTTCAGCCTGGGTCTTTCCTGGCTTCTCATCCACCGGGTTGATTTTCGCCAGTACCTGGCGGTGCTTTCTTTTGATTTCATTCGCGTAACGCTCTTTAACCTCGCCCCTCTCAACGGGGCGCTGGCTGTGGCTGGGGTGTTTCTGGCTGGTGCCACGCTGGGCGGGCTGCTCACTGGCGTGTTCAACCTCGCCCTTGTGCGCTCCGGTCTGCAGCAGGTCAAAGGCTTTTTGGCGGCGCTGCAGCAGCGGTTCAGCTCTCTGACGCATGGAAAGTACCGGCTGGTTTTCCTCATCCTTGGGTTGGTGCTGCTCGCTGCCGCGGTCATTTTGCTGCCGCTCAAATGGGGGTCTTACTGGAATTACGTGACCGGCACAGTGGGTTTATACGTGGTGCTCGGGTTGGGACTGAACATCATCGTCGGTCTATCGGGTCAGCTGGTGCTGGGGTACATCGCCTTCTTCGCCATCGGCGCTTACACCATGGCGCTGCTGAACTCGCCCTTCCCGCATAACCTGATGTGGGGTTTCTGGCCGGCGCTGGTATTGGGTGTGGCGCTGGCAGCCCTGGCGGGCGTGCTGTTAGGTTTGCCCCTCATGCGCCTGCGCGGTGATTACCTGGCCATCGTCACCCTGGGCTTTGGCGAAATTATCCGCATCCTCCTGAAGAGCGACATCCTCACCAACTTCACCGGGGGTCCGCGCGGCATCCAGAACATCAGCGGTCCCACCCTGTTCGGTCGGGTCTTCAACTCCGATGTGCATTTCACTTACCTGATCACCGCCGCGGTGCTGCTGGCCGCCTTTGTGTATCACCGGCTGCAATACTCGCGCACCGGGCGCGCCTGGCTCTCCATCCGGGAAGATGAAACGGTGGCGCGCGCCACCGGGGTGAACACCACTCGCTACAAACTGCTGGCGCTGGCGCTGGGCGCGGCTTTCGCCGGGCTGGCGGGCGCCATTTTCGCCAGTCGCAATCAGTTCACCGGGCCTGAAGAGCACTCGCTCATGGCCTCCATCAACGTGCTCAGTCTCATCATCGTGGGCGGCATGGGCAATATCCCCGGCACCATCCTGGGTGCTTTCGCACTAAAAGGACTGCCTGAAATTCTGCGCGAGTTCGCCAATTACCGGCTGCTGACCTTTGGCGCGCTGCTGGTGGTGATGATGCTCTCGCGTCCAAATGGCATGATCCCCTCGAAACGCCCAAAGTATCAGGTCCCTGCGGAAAGCGCGGAGGATCGCCCTCAGGAGGCACGCCATGACGGATAACGTGATCAGCGTGCGCGATGTGACCAAGCTCTTCGGCGGTCTCACAGCCGTCAACCGCGTTAGCCTGGAGGTGCCCGAGGGGGCCATCTTTTCCATCATCGGACCCAACGGCGCCGGTAAAACCACGCTGTTTAACTGCATCTCGGGCTTTTACACCCCCGAACACGGAGAAGTGCTCTTCCTCGGTGATTCCATCTGCGGGCGAGGTACCGACGCCATCGCCTCGGTGGGTATTTCGCGCACTTACCAGAACATCAGGCTCTTTTCCAACCTCACCGCGCTGGAGAACGTGATGGTCGGGCTGCACCCGCGCCTGCGCGAAACCTGGCTGGACGCCGTGCTGCATTCCCCGCGCTTTAAACGGGAAGAAGACGCTTCCATATGTGAAGGGTTGAAATGGCTGGCGTTCATCAGCCTGCAAGACCACGCCAACGACCTGGCCGGCAGCCTGCCCTATGGCGCCCAGCGGCGCCTGGAGATCGCCCGCGCCCTGGCTGGAAAGCCGCGTGTGCTGTTACTGGATGAGCCCACCGCCGGTATGAACCCGCACGAAACCGAAGAGATGATCGCCCTCATCCGCCGCATGCGCGCGGAATTTGGCATCACCATCATTCTCATTGAGCACGATATGCACGTGGTCATGGGTATTTCCGACCTCATCGCGGTGCTGGATTTCGGCGAGAAGATCGCCGAAGGCGCCCCCGCCGAAATTCAAAAGAACGAGCGCGTCATCGAGGCGTACCTCGGCCCCGGCGGCGCCGCGCTGGCCAAAAAATACCGCGGGAGGAAGTCCGCATGATTCTCAACGTCGCCCACCTCAACGTGCATTACGGCCCCATTCACGCGCTCAAAGACGTGAGCTTTACGCTCCAGCAGGGTGAGATCGTGGCGCTCATCGGCGCCAACGGCGCGGGTAAATCCACCAGCCTCAACGCGATTTCCGGCATCCTGCGCCCTACCAGCGGCAGCATCACCTACCGCGGTGAAGAGATCAGCGCCATCACCCCGCAAGAGATCGTGCGCCGCGGGTTGATCCACGTGCCCGAAGGACGGCGCATCTTCGCTTCGATGAGCGTGTGGGAAAACCTGGAAATGGGCGCCTACGGGCAGCCCGACCGCGCCGCGGTGAAAGAACACATGGAAGCCATGTTCACCCGCTTTCCGCGCTTGCGCGAACGCCGCAACCAGGCGGGGGGCACCCTTTCGGGTGGAGAGCAGCAAATGCTGGCCATCGCCCGCGGGTTGATGGCCAACCCGCAGGTGCTGCTGCTGGATGAACCCTCCATGGGTCTCTCCCCCATCCTGGTGGAGCAGATCTTCGATATCATCCGCGAGATCAATGAAAGCGGTACCAGCATCATCCTGGTGGAGCAAAACGCCTTGATGGCGCTCTCCATTGCCGACCGCGGCTACGTGCTGGATACCGGGCGTGTGGCGCTGGAAGGATCCGCCGACGACCTGCTGCACGACCCCATGGTCATCAGCGCTTACCTGGGAGGGAACAACGGGCAATAGCCTATCGGGGGGCGCCTGAAACCGACCTTCAGCCTCTGTCTCCCCCAACAGGGAAGCCCGCTTTGCTTCCCCCCGGAAAGGTTCAACACGCGCGCTGGACGGCTCTTGCTCAACCGAACGAGCGAGGGGATTTGACATTCCCTCCACCATCCGCTATCATTACCTCATTCCAGGAGGAAGCTACATGCACCACCTGACCAGGGGAGCCGAAGGGATACTGACATCGGGGTCCGCTTCAGCGCGCCGTGAACACGTCGGGGTCGTATGTTCTACCTGATCGGTATCGACGGCACCGACAGCCCCAGCGTCAACGGCGGTGAAGATACCGCCTCCCTGGGCATCCGTCTGGGGCTGCTCCTCCAGGAGCGGCGCTTTGGGCGTATGCTCGCCGTCACCCGCCACCAGTTGTTGCGCCGCGACGCCCTCCCCTTCACAGCAGAGAATCAGGCCTGTTGCCTGCTGATGGAGGCTGACGCGGACGCCCGGCGTGATATTGAATTAACTTCCCGCGAGTTCATTTTGCGCCAGAGCGCTCCCGCTTCTGACCCTGGTTTTGCCCTGGCAGCGTGGAGCAATCTCAGCGCCGCCGTCGACACCTGGGGGCAGCAGGCGAAGTACTTACGCTTGCAGCGCGATGCGGCAATGCAGCTGGCGCGCGCGCATGATATTTCCGTGGCGGGTTTTCAAGGTAATGGAAACGGCGTGATAGGCGCCCTGGCGGCGGTGGGGCTGCGCTCTTCTGGCAACGATGGGCAGTTCGCCTGGCTGCCCGGGCTGGAAAGCCTGAAAGGCACGCTCACCCTGCCGGCCCTGCTGAACTACTGCGCCATAGACCGCGTTGAAAACCTGCGCGGGCGCACTCCCTTCGACCGCGACCTCATCCACCTGGGTGAAGCCCCCGTTGTGCTCCTGCGGGGAGGTCAATCGCTGCTCTTGCTGCATTCCTGCGCCGGCGAGGATGTCAATCAGTGGCGCGTATATTCCCCCGTAGAACTGGCGGAAGTTGCTCCCTGAAGGCGCGCTTAATCCAGCGCTTTAACCGCTTTTAATGAAAACATCAAGGGGATCGGCTCTGCGCCGCCCGCGAAGCGCCAGCGCGCTTTGCCCTCTTTCTCGAGGAACGGCAGCTGCTCGTAAACCGTGAACGGATGTTCACGCAGAAACTCCACGCGCAGCCCGGCTTCGATCAGCGCGGTTACAACCTCTCCCATGCGATAGGTCCATTCGTAATCCTCGCGGTTCTGCAGCCTGGCGGTTTTCTCCGCGTATGTACCGTCAAACTCAAACCGCGTTGCTGCGCGCATAAAGTAAGGATAGCGGTACTGCAAGCTGGAGGCTTCATCATCAAAAACGTAGGCGAACGGGTGAAACTCAGCGATGTAGAAGAACCCTCCGGGTTGAACGTAAGCAGCGGCAATGCGCGCCCATTCGCGCAGGTCAGGGAGCCAGCACAACACACCGTACGAAGTGAAGACAATATCAAAATGCCCCTCCAACTGGCGTGGAAGGTCATACAGGTTACAGCAGATAAAACGCGCGTCTATGGCGCACTCCGCCGCCAGCGCGCGTGCCATGTCAATCGCCTGGGGCGAATAATCCACGCCGGTTACCCGCGCGCCCAGGCGCGCCCATGAGAGCGTGTCCAGTCCAAAGTGGCATTGTAAATGCAGCAGGGTCTTGCCCTGCACCTCCCCCACTTCGCCGCGTTCCAGATCATCCAGCGTCAACCTGCCCGCCTTGAAGCCCTGCACATCATACATCTCCGAAGCGGCGTGCACCGGTACCACCTCATCCCAGTAGCGCCGGTTGACCTGCATGCGTTCACGGTCGATTTTACTCACCATACGGCATCCTCCCGGGTTAGCCCCGGGAGGATTGTACCATTGGCTGGTGATGGTTAGGATGGATTGATGGTGATGGTGCGGCTGGTCTTGATCACTTCCTTCGCCTTGGGCAGCGTCACGGTCAGCACACCATTTTTAAAGACCGCGCTGACTTTGTCCTCGTCCAGCTGCGTGTTGAACGGAATGACGCGCTCAAAAGAGCCATAACTGCGCTCCACGCGGTGATAGGTGTTTTCCTTTTCCTCCACCGCGCTCTTTTTCTCGCCGCACAGTTTCAACACATCTTTCTCCAGTTTGATGTGGATGTCCTTCTCATCCATGCCCGGCAGCTCAGCGCTCACTTTGAATTCGGTCTCGGTTTCGCTGATATCCATTCGCGGGAAGAATTCAGCAGAGCGGCGGGTCAAAAACTGGCCAGGGAAGGAAAACGCGTCTGAGAAGAACTCATCGAACATGCGGTTCATCTCGTTCTGGATGGCCAGCATGGGGGTCTCTCCCTCACGGTTAAACAGCGGCCGGAGGGCGAGCCGATTGCCCCTGAAGGGGCGATGGACAGGAAATTCTGAATTGCTCATACTTTGCCTCCTTTTTGAGTAGAGAATGGTTATATTCTCATTATGCCCCGCGAGGGTTAGAAAAAGGTATGAGAAATATTAGAATTCAATAAGCATAATAAAAATGACCTCCAACTGGCTGAGGGGGGCAACCAGCTGAAGGTCGTTTACCAGTATAGCAGATTTTTTACGTGTTTTTCTTAATAAATTTGTTCAACTGAGATCAATTTCCCAAGATCACCCGGCCATCCAGCGCCAGCGCGCCCTGCCCCTCGGGGAACACCAGCAGCGGGTTGACCTCGGCTTCCTGGATCTCAGGGTGATCGAGCGCCAGGCGGCTGAGGCGCAGCAGCACGTCCACCACCGCGTCCAGGTCGGCGCGCGGCTGCCCCCTGAAGCCGGTGAGCAGCCTGCCGGCGCGCGTTTCAGTGATCATTTGCCGCGCGTCTGCGGCGCTGAGCGGCGCCACCCTGAAGGACACATCCTTGAAAAGCTCCACATAAATACCGCCCAGCCCGAACATCATCAGCGGTCCAAAGCCCGGGTCGCGCCGCATGCCGATGATGACCTCCTGCCCTTTGGGCGCCATGCGTTCCACCATCACGCCTTCCAGCAGCGCGTCAGGGCGCGCCGCGTTAATCTCCGTCATCATCGCACTGTACGCCTGGCGCAGCGCTGCTTCATCCGCCAGGTTGAGCTTGATGCCGCCCGCGTCCGATTTGTGCAGCAGCTGCGGCGAGACGATCTTCATCACCACCGGGTAGCCGATGCGCGCAGCGACCGCGGCGGCTTCGGCTGAATTCGCCGCGAAACCGCCTTCCACCAGCGGAATGCCGTACGCCGCAAGCAGTGGGCGCGTTTCAACCTCCCCCAGGCTGGCTTTGCCGCCCGCCGCTTTCAACACCTCCCGCCCGGCTTTGCGCTCAATGCCGGCGAGCGCCGGCGGCGGCACAACAGGGTTCGCAAGCCAATCCTTGTAATCCAGCATCGCCTTCAGCACCGCGCCCGCGGATTCTGGCTGGGCGTACATGGGAATGCGGTGCTCGTGCAGCACCAGGCGCGCTTCGTCTACAGAAATATCGCCCATCACGCACGCCAGCACGGTCTTCTCGCGCCCCGCCGAAGCATCCGCCACCGCCTGCGCCACCCCCGCGGGGCTCACCAGCGCCTGCGGTACCAGCAGCGGCAGCACAATATCCACCTGCTCATCCTTCATTAAAGTGCTTGTACATAGCGCGTAATCAGGCGGTTCCGCTCCGCCCAGTATGTCCACCGGGTTGCTCACCTGCGCCGCGGGGTTGAGCGCCGCGCGCAATACCGCGCGTGTTTTCTCTCCAAGTTCGTCGAGCACCAGCCCGTTGGCTGAGAGCGCGTCGGATGCCAGCGCCGCCGGACCGCCGGCGTTGGTGACAATTACCGCGCGCCTGCCCGCGGGCAGCGGCTGAAAATCAAACGCCAGCGCGGTTTCAAACAGCGCGCCGATGCTCTCAACCTCCACCACGCCCGCCTGCCTGAACGCCGCCTGGTATGCCGCGTAAGACCCCGCCAGCGAGCCGGTGTGCGAGCTCACCGCCCGCGCCCCGGCGCTGGAGCGCCCTCCTTTTAGCAGCACGATCGGCTTCACGCGCGAAACACGCCGCGCCGTTTCTAAAAAGCGGCGCCCGTCTTTGATCTGTTCCACGTAGGTGGCGATGACCCGGGTGCGAGGGTCTTCGCCCAGGTATTCCATCAGGTCGGTCTCGGTCACGTCCGCTTCGTTGCCCATGCTGATGAAATAGGAAAAACCGATCTTCTTGCCCAGCACCTGGTCGACCACGCCACCCAGTACCGCGCCCGATTGCGCCATAAACCCAATGCCGCCGGCATCCGGCACGCCATGAATGAAAGTGGTGTTGAGCCCGTTGTGCAGGTTCATCAGTCCCACGCAGTTGGGGCCGATCATGCGCATGCCATAACGATGAATGATCTCCAGGCAGCGCGCTTCTAACGCCTGACCGCCCTCGCCCACCTCTTTGAAGCCGCCAGAAATGACAATGACCGCCTTCACCCCGCGCCTGCCGCAGGCTTCCAGCGTCTCCGCGATGACCGGCGCCGGCAGCGCAATTACCGCCAGTTCCAGCGGGTCTGGCACGGCGCTGATATCGCTGAAGCCGGGCTTATCCAATATCTTTTCCGCGCCGGGGTTCACCGGGTAGATGCCGCCCGCGTAAGTGGAACTCACCAGGTTGCGCATGATGCCGAAACTGAGCTTGCGCGGGTTGGCTGAAGCGCCGATCACCGCCACACCGGCGGGTTCAAAAAAAGGTTTAAGAGAAGAGGTCATGGCGTGTCCTTATGAGGTGTTGAGGTGGGCGGCGGGCGCGCCGCATAAAGGGTGATGCCTTACCGACCTGTCTGGTTAAATGAATCCTCCCCGCAGCAAGCTGCGGGGTATCGTCTTTAGATTTTTTCCTTGCTAAAACAATTTAAGCTGTTCGTCATAATGCAAATGCTTGTAGTCCTTTTCAATTCCTTGCTCTTGTACATAC
>Ga0209718_1000161_pt1 | contig 96766 bp, 88 predicted proteins | sample AD_JPNAS1_MetaG_FD_184420 | JGI IMG/M metagenome (GOLD analysis project Ga0209718, IMG submission 184420) | Active sludge microbial communities of municipal wastewater-treating anaerobic digesters from Japan - AD_JPNAS1_MetaG (SPAdes) (version 2) | ecosystem: Engineered > Bioreactor > Anaerobic...
AAGTAGACAAGATTCCTCAGCCTGAATAATCAAAACAAAGCCGAAGTGGTGGAACTGGTAGACGCAGCGGACTCAAAATCCGCCGGGGGCAACTTCATGAGGGTTCAAGTCCCTCCTTCGGCACACACAAGACCGTTATGCGGTCTTTTTTTGTGTGATTTTCGCAAAAGATATTCCCGCGATTCTGGTCTTGTCATTTTTCCGAGTTGTTCGTATCATCACAGTTCTTCTTCCTGTATCGGAAGTTGAAATCACTACTTCTTTTTCGCTTGTTTTGAAATATACATAACCGTTCATGATAACCTCTTTATGCGACATAAGACATATACTATACGTACATATAGTATTGCAAGTTTTTTTTGTATTATTTTTCCTGAAAATAAATATGAATTGATTTTGCATATCTTATCAGCTAAATTTCACTAAAATTGATTATAAACCTAATTGAAATTAATTCCAAAAAATTGGGGGATTTTGTGCATTTTTGCAAGGGTGCTGCTTTTCTTTTTCTGTTAGTGTTACATTTTTCATGTTCATCTATTTTCTTTCGTGAAAATTCGATAAAAAACCTAAAATGGGGAAAAGATTTTGCTATTGACGGAGAAGAGATTTCTCTGTCTGCGGAAGTCGTTGACTCTTATGAAAGTGTGACTTTTACTATATGGAAAGTGTCAGATGACACAGCTTCGGATAAACCTTTTGCGGTATTTGAAGTCCGTCCTTTAGACGGTAAGGCTCATACATTTTGGACTTACAGATGGGAGGATGATCCGGATTCTCCCCTGGAGGAAATTCCTGAATTCTTTTTCACTGTTACTGCCGGAACCGATGAAAGAAAAAGCGGAATTTTATCTGTTTCAATGGATATGACAGTTGAAATTGATGATGAAAACGGAGTTCCTCAGAAAAATATAAAATTTATGCTTATTGGTCCGAATGGAATAAAAGTTTACGGAAAAACTGATAATAATGGATTATGTGAAGTTAATAAATTGGTGCCGGGCAAGTATGAAGTGAAAACATTGAATGAATAACCGTCGGTTTTTCCAGATGACGGTCATTCATTCAAAAAGTCAAAGTCTGTGAACGAGATTGTTGATCCACTTTTTAGAACGGTATCTATAATAGAGAAGAATGAATTTAAAGATCTCCTGACTTGTGACTGCGATCATTACAACTGTTACTGACATTTCAAGAGATAATCCGAAAAGATAAGCCAGAGGAAGACCGATAATATAAACTGCTACAGTATCCATTATCAGGCAATACATTGTATCTCCGCCGCTTCTTAAAACGCCGACTACGGCAACCATGTTGAATCCGATTATAGACATTCCTGCTGCATATACATGGATTATACCTCGGCTGTTTGCCAGAACTTCAGATGAAACCTTGTATGGAAGAAGCATCAAATCTGTTCCGATAAAAAGAACAAGGCCGATTATGATTCCGGCAATAAATGAAAGCTTAAGAAATTTTTTTGCAAATTTATAGGCTTTTGCTTCATCGCCGGCTCCTATGAGATTGCCGACCATAACGAGACAGGCGTTTGCCATACCGATAAATGCAACAAAAGTTACTTGGCGTATAGTTGAATATATATTCATTGCTGCGACTACATCTGTTCCCATGCGGGCATATATTCCCATGTAGATCGTCATTCCGATTCCCCAGATCATATCCTTTGCAACAAGTGCGGATGTTGTTCTTGAGAAATCCTTTACTAGTTTTTTAGAAAATGAAAACAGTTCATTTAATTTACCTGCTACAGCATGTTTCTTTATGTAAACGAAAGAGACAAGAGAAACAGCTTCTATGAAGCGGGCTATAACCGTTGCAATTGCAGCTCCGACGACACCGTATGCAGGAAAACCGAAATTTCCGTAAATAAGACAATAGTTGAGGAATGTGTTTATCGCGATTGCCGCGATGTTTATATACATTGGAGCTTTTACTTCGCCGGTGCTTCTTATTACAGCGCCATATGCCGAAGATATGGCGAAAAATACATAGGAAAAGGATACCGCAAAAAGATATTTTCCGCCGTAATAAATTACCTGAGTGTCTTTTGAGAAGAAAGAGATGATCTGCTCAGGAAAGAGGAGAGCTCCGGCAAATGTCAGAAGAGCTGCACTGATTGATATTATCAGAACCAGTCCGAGAATGCGCTTTATGTTTGCCTTGTCTTTTTTACCCCAGAATTGTGCGGTATAAATAGCGCCGCCGCCGCAGGCCCCCAGAAGAAAAAGAACCAAAAGAAGAAATATCTGATTTCCGATTCCGGTTGCTGCAAGTTCGGTTTCTCCAAGCCGTCCAACCATTACTGTATCTATTAAATTCAGCGATGAAGATACGAGGTTTTGTGCAGCAATAGGTATTGCAAGCCTTATAAAGATGCTGTAAAATTCGCTTTCGCGGTATAATCTCCTTACCATTTATATATCCACCCTTGCCTTCGGTTTATATGTTTTTGTGCTATGAAGGCGAAGTTCGCGCAAACGTTTTCCATGTATGGTAAATGAAGTTTTTTGACAAGCAGATTTTGTGTTTTTTGAATATGGAAATTATTTTTCTGATAGAACTACAAAGATCATTAATCCAGAAACAAGAATACGGATGATGCTGTCGGTATAAACAATGGCTTTTTTATCATTATCAGAAAATTCTTCCTTTGTAGCATCGAGAGCTTTTCTGAACAGTTCAGGAAAAATGATGATAAATGGGGCAGTGAATATAACAATCAGGCCGACGATAAAAAGAGCAGTTCCCGAAACCGTACCCCTGTAGTTGAGAAGAGGAAATCCTCCTGCGATTAAGGCTACTCCATGAAAACGGAAGAAACTGCTTTCTGTCCACTTTTCCCATTTCTGAAAAATTTTAACCGGAAAAATAAATCCGGTTACGGAGATCAGAATGAGAAAACCCGAAAGTATCAAGAGATATGTCCCGAAAAAAGGGGAGAGTTTGTAATAATAGTAGTTCATGATTCTATTGAGAGATATTTTTTGAGATCTTTTAATTCTCTGGGTCTCAATTCTCTGAAAGAGCCTGAGTTGACGTTTGAAAGAACAATAGGACCCATTGATATTCTTTTAAGCTTCTTTATCTTGTACTGAAACTTTTTGAAAATTATTCTGATCTGCCTTTTCTTTCCTTCATGAATTGTCATTTTTATGACTGTGCTTTCCTTGTCTATAATGTCAATTGTGCACGGTTTTGCGTGAAACTCCCTGAGCTTAACACCCATTTCAATTCTCTGTTTATCCTTTTCTTCCAGGGGTTTGTCTAGGGTTACAATATATTCCTTTTTGGATTCATAACGGGGATGAATCAGCCTGTTTGCAAGCTCGCCGTCATTTGTAAGAAGAAGAAGGCCTTCCGTATCCTTGTCAAGCCTGCCGACAGGAAAAATGCCCAGAGCTTTATATCTCTGCGGAAGAAGATTCATTACAGTCGGGCGTCCTTCCGGATCGCTTGCTGTAGTTATGAATCCCTTTGGTTTGTTCAGCATCAGGTAAACATTTTTGCTAACTTGTTTTACTATGTGGCCCGCGCATTTGACTGTGTCATGTTCGGGGTCAACAAGCGTGGCAAGATCTGTAACGGGCGAGCCGTTCAGGAATACCTGTTTTTTTAAAATGTATGATTCTACTTTTCTTCTGGAGCCCAGACCGCATGTGGAAAGGTACTTATTGATTCTTATCATTATTCTCCTGAGCAGGAACCGGTTCGTTTGATTCCTTTTTTTCTTCGACCGTTTCCACTTCCTGCTCTGACTTTGGATTGAGGGAAATTCTTTTAAAACGGTAATTGTTCTTGTCATCAGCATATTCTATGAAATAATTCAGACCGCGTTCAGTGAATTTGAATTCATTTCCGAGAGGTGTTCCTTCATCAAAGCTGATAGTTGATGTTTGGGCATCTATTTTATATTTTCCTTTGAAAAGATGGTTTGAATCTTTGTGTTTTGCCTCATATTCGCCGTTTTTGAATAATGCGATCCAATAAGAAGTGAATTCTTCCTGAGTGTTAACGCTCCACCATTTTCCAATAAGTTCAGTGGAAAGTTTTTCGAATTCTTCATCTTTAAGCTGTTCCTCAAAATTGTTTACGGAAAAAGAACTTCCGGCAGAAAAGATTTTAATGTTTGAGCCGAAAATCCAGCCTGTAATGCCGTTTTGTGTTTTGACTTTGTACCAGTAGTCAACAGATTTTGCAACTGCGGATTTTTTCTTTGAAAGATCCAGAATTTCAAGTTTTTCACCCTTGGGAAGATCAATTATTCTGGATGAATATATAAAAGGCTCAATTCTGAGTGCTGATGATTTTTCGGTAACAAGACCTATCTGGGAATTGCTTGATATATTTCCTGGTTTTAAGGGGTCGTTGTTTGAGCAGGCAATTGCTGATAAAAACACAAGAAGTATAAAATATTTACTCATCTTTCTCTCCAAAATCAGGACAATTTATAAAATATTCCCAGAAGAGTATGTAAATCGTTAGCACCGATATCGGTCAACAATCTTTTCGGAGGTTTTATCTTGAGTTTTGGCTTTCCATGCTTTTCAGCTGGGCTATTTTTTTATCGAGGGATGCAAGATCGCGTTTTATGATTTTTTCCATGTCCAGATCTCCTTTGATAATGCGGAAGCGCTCGGTTTCCATGTAGCCGAGATCAGTGGTAACTTTTATTTTAGATGCCTGTTCTGCGTATTTCTTAGCTTCATACCAGTGCGGAAAAGCGTCTTTATAATAAAGTTTTGCCGCCTCAAGGCTGTCGGAAAGCATTTTTGCCTGGTCTGCGTCGTAGAAATAAATCTTTCTTTTGTCATAACGAAGAGCGATTTTAAGATAATCTCTGCACAAAAGCATATTTATGTGCATAAAAAAAAGATTTCTGTATTTATGATACTCTTCTTCGGTATTGATTTTTATAAGTGCGTTTGAGGGATGCCTGAAATTGCATTCGAGCGCGGTTTTCATTCTGAGAATATTCATCCGCAAGGAATTTTCATCATAATACTGTTTCATTCCGTATAAAAGGTAATAATCTTCAAGATAATGGGGAACTGTGTAATTGTGCCTGCGGATTTGAGGAATATAGTCCGAAAAAGGAACATATTTATCCTTATCGCGGTTAAAGTATTGATACTGGTAATCTTCTCCGGAGCTTATCGCAGGCAGAAGTGAAATTATCACCAGTAATATAAAAGTAAAACGTCTCATTGGTAATTTATCGGAAAAATCGTATAAAGAATGAAGGTTAATAGCAATAGTTTAATAAGATTTTCGTCATAAACTACAGAAAGAGAAAATTCGGATATTAATCTTGACAATATTACTCAAACTGACTGAATGGTCAAACATATTGACTGTTTGGATAATAAAATGAACGAAAGAGAAGCGAAAATTCAAATTCTGGAAGCTGCTATCGCCGAATTCGGCGAAAAGGGTTTTGACGGTACGCGTACCGGCGAAATAGCTAAACGTGCCGGAGTGGCATCAGGACTTCTTCATTACCATTTTAAAACCAAGGAAAACCTTTATCACGAAGTTCTGAAGTTCTTTCTTGATTACAGCATTATTGATGAATTGAAAATTTTTCCTTATCCGGAAAAGCTTATGCCTGAACAAAAGCTTCATCTGGCAGTTTTCTGTTTTAATGAAGTAATTTCACTGATGGATCCGACTAATGTTATCCGCTTTTATCACCGAGTAATGGCGGATGACGACTGCACAAAAATCAAAAGCTTAATGGAAGAATATGATAAACTGTATTTAGAAAGATATCTCATGAAAATCATTTCAGAGGGAATTGAGTCAGGAAGAATGAAAGTTTCTAATTCTTTTATTTTTGCATGTGATATTTTTCAGGGATTTATTATTCATTTCGGAATGAAAAAAATATCATCCTTTATGGGTGAGGATTTTTACGGTGGAGATTTTCAGAAATCTATCTATAATTATCAAATTGAAAAAATAAACAGCATTTTGACAGACAAATCTGTTATGACTGATCTTCCGGAAGATCTCCGAAAAATTACATTGGAAATATTGGCTGAATCGGTTAAAATAAACAAGTTCGGAACACTCGGCGGAGTTATGCGGATAGTTTCAAAGATAACAGGCGATAATTTCGAAGTTTAATATATAAGAAAATTTTGGAGGATGTGAAGATGGGTGCTTTTTTCAGCTATTTATCGAGACAGAAACAGCTTGCTGTTATTGTTGTCTTAATGATCATTTTTGCCGGTTTGTATACTTTTCTGAATACTAACAGAGAAGCATATCCGCAGGTAAATTTTGACATGGTTACGGTCAAAACAATTTATCCGGGAGGTTCTCCGGAAGAAATTGAAAACCTTATAACCACTCCGATTGAGAAAAAAATAAAAGAAGTCAGCGGATTAGACAAGGTTCGTTCATATAATATAGAAAACGTGTCGGTGATTGTTGTTTATATCGACATGAATCAGTCTAATATTCCTGAAATTGTTACAAACATAAAGGATGCTGTAGATCTTGTTGAAAACCTTCCGGCAAATGCGGAGAAGCCGATAGTCGAGGAGCTTAAACTCGATAAAACACAGGTTGTTGATATTGCTCTTTACGGAAAAGATGATTCCGTAAAATACGAAGATCTTCGTATGACAGCGGATAAATTCAAGGATTTCCTTGAGGATATTGAAGGAGTTGCCGAAGTTGAGGATTACGGATTTTTTGACCGTGAGTGGCTTGTAGAAGCAGACCCTAATAAGCTTGAAAAATACCATCTTGCTCTGAATGACATTGTCAATGCTATTAAATTAAGAAACCTTGATCTTCCCGGCGGTTCTCTTTACATAAATGAAAAAGAATATATCCTAAGAACAAAGGGTCAGTATCAGACCATAAATGAAGTATTGAATACAGTTATAAGCTCCAATGATTACGGGTTTACTACAAGAATAGCTGATGTTGCCACTGTAAAAGATACTGTTGAAGAAGTTGACAGTTTTGAGCGTGTTAATGGAAAGACAGCCGTTGTTTTTACAGTTAAGAAGAAAAGAGAATTTGATGAAATCGACATGTCCCAGAAAATAAGGGAGAATATTAAAAAATTCTCTTTCGGAAATGTTGAGTATAATATTTTCCTCGATCAGAGTGATTATACCGAGAGACAGGTAAGTTCAGTAATTTCCAATGCTGTACTCGGTCTTATTCTTTGTGCCGGAATAATAATTGTATTTCTCGGAATACGAATGGCATCAATCATCACGATCTGTTTTCCGGTTTCGTTTATGCTCGGATTTCTTGGAATGAACGGTTTCGGTATTACGATAAACGTTATCAGTATGTTCGGTATGATAATGGTTCTCGGTATGATTGTAGATGCTAGTATTGTTGTAAGTGAAAACACTCATAGATACATGGAACTCGGTCACAGAAAATCCAATGCGATAGCCATGGGAATTGCAGAAGTATGGAAACCTCTGCTTCTTTCATTCTGCTGTGTGTTTGCGGCTTTTATGCCTCTTGCGATATTGACAGGCATTATCGGAAAATTCGTAAAGGCTATTCCTATTGTGCTTTTAATCTGTCTCGCGGGTTCACAGATTTGTGCTCTCTTTATTCTTCCTTCGTTTTTGAACATGTTTTTATCGAGCAAGCACGGACATGATACTCTTCCTGATGAGTCGGAGCTGGTTTTTGCTCCAGGATTTTTCGGATTTATGCAGAAAAAATATAAGGCTTTCCTTGAGAAGGCTATTCGTCACCGTTATTTGACTTTTATGGCTCTATTCGCTATTTTCATTTCAAGTATTTTGATGATTGGCTGCGGGGTCGTAAAATTTCAGTTTATGCCGGGCGGCGGAGAAGAAAAAATAAGCATTAAATGCTATTTTCCGAATGAATACAATTTGGGGAAAAACCTTTCAATAGTTAAACCTCTTGAAGATATAACAAATTCGATATTCAAAAAAGGTGAACTGAAGGCTATAAGATCGAGGGTAGGTACAGAGGATTTCGGTCTTCTTGATCCCCAGCCGGGTGAGGGTTCTCACAAGTCTACTATTGTTATATATCTGACTCCGGAACAGGATAGAGAAAGAACGGCGACTGAATTTACTGCGCTTTTAAATGAAGCAGTTAATAAGAAGATTGCCGATGGAACTCTTCCTAAAGAAGCCCTTCTCAAGATTGAAATGGAAAAACACGGGCCTCCTGTCGGAAAACCTATTAACGTGGAAATCCGCGGAGAAGATTTTCCTTCAATGATAAAAGCGGCTCAGGAGTACATAGATTATCTGAATACTATTCCGGGAGTGCATGGTGTCCGCATGGATATGGAAGACGGAAAATATGAATTCCGTTATAAAATAGATGAAGTTATGGCTAAGCGCACAGGAGTTTCCGTGACTGCTGCTGCAACGGCTTTGAATGCTTCATTTGAAGGTTCTGTAGCATCAAGTGCGAAAATGGGAGATGAAGAAGTTGATATACGTGTCAGATTCCCTATGGCATACAAAAGAACAATAAGCAGTCTTAACGATGTAATGGTTTCGAATTCAAGCGGCGGACTTGTTCCTCTATCAAAAATTGCATCAATAGAAAAGAAAAGGGGCGTTGCTTTTATAAACAGGCTGAACTATAAAAGACTTGTTCAGGTTCAGGCTGAAATAGATACTAAGAAGACAACTTCATTTGAAGTTAACAAAAAACTTCAGGAAAAGTTTAAAGACATTGAAACCAGATATCAGAATACTGCGTTTGCCTATGGCGGAGAGCAGGAAGATTCCGATAAGAGTATGAAGGATCTCGGAATTCTCTTTTTGATTGCGATGGCAGTTATATTTATTCTGCTTTCTGCATACTTCGAACATGTTTCGGTTGCCGTTATTCTGATGAGTGCAATACCGTTTTCGATGATTGGTGTTGTATTCGGATTATTTTTGCATGGTCAGCCATTCTCTTTCATGGGATGTTTGGGAGTATTTGCTCTGGCAGGTGTTATTGTAAGTAATTCAACAGTCCTTGTTGATTTTATTCAGAATCTCAGAGAGAAAGGAGTTCCTTTTGAAAAGGCTCTGATTGTCGGGGGTGTTTCAAGAGTAAGGCCTGTTCTTCTTACTTCCGGAACCACTATTCTCGGACTTCTTCCATCTGTTCTTGAAATCGGAGGAAAGGATTACTTTGTCAGACCTCTTTCAATCGCATTCATGTACGGTTTGATTTTTGCAACTATGGTAACTTTGATTCTCGTTCCATGCATGTATAGAATCACAGAAGACATCAAGCATCTGTTTCATTTGCGCAGAGAGGCAAAAAAGCTTGCGTTGGCAGAAGTTGAAACTATACCGGTTTTTGAAGAAGAATTAAAGGAAGAGCCTAAAAAGCGGATTAACAGAAAAAAGAAATAGTAATAGTTAAGAATGAGGAAAGTATGAAAAAACTTAAAATACTGATCGCATGCCTGGTCTTGCCCTTTGTGCTTGTTTCTCAGGAAAAAAAAGCCGATATAGGTGAAATCGGCTTTTCCCTGGATGGAAACATAATAACGCTTGAAGATTATATCAAGCTTTTACTCGAGAAGAATCATGATGTAAAAAGCGCTTCTTATGAACTGCTTATGACAGATTCTGATTATCAGAAGTTTAAAGTTAAATATGCGGTGTACCTGACAGGTTCTGCAAAGTATACCAAGACAAAGAATCCGCCGGCACTTGAAGCAAAAAGCGGAAAAGAAGTAACTACTTATGATCTATCTGCTAGTGCGACTAAAAATTTTGAAACAGGAACAACTCTTAGTACAGGAATTTCTCATCAGAAGGGTCATGTGGAAAACATGCCTTATGGGAATACTACAGTGACTTCGGATTACAATCTTCCGGTTTTGTTTGTTTCACTTCAGCAGGAACTCTTGAAAAATGCTTTTGGAAAAAGCGACCGTAGTACTGAAAAAATGCTTCAGAATGCAGGTGAAATAAAAAAGGCCGGCACTGAATATCAGCTTTCAAATGTAATTCTTTCTGCCATAGTTGATTACTGGACTTTTGTTGTTGCGAAATCGGATTATGAGAATTCTAAGATCAAACTTGAAGAAACGATTAAAGTAAGAAACATCGTCGCGACAAATGTAAATCTGGGTCTTGCCGAAAGATTTGATCTTAATTATTATAATGCCCTAGTTGCAAATGCTGAAGCTTCTATGGAAATGAGCAATCAGACATATAAAGAAAGTGTTAGAACTCTTCTTGCTGCACTTAATCAGGATGTTGATGAAGCAAAAATGGGGAATGTAGTTCTTTGTGAAGCTCCGCCTTCATTTAAGGAAGAAGACTATCTCGCACTTGCATTGTCTCAGAGATACGATTATATATCTGCAAAGCTTGGTGTTGAAAACGCAAAACTTCAGATGGGAATCTATGAAAATTCCGAAGCCCCTTCTCTTAAAGCAGGAGTTACAGTTAAGTCAACAGCAATGGATGAATTTTCTCCGGCATACTCGGACGCTTTTTCTGTGAAATATCCGACAGTTGAGGCGGGAGTTACAATGAGTTATCCTCTGGGAGATACAGAGCAAAAAACTAACATGAGAGACTCGAAATATAAGTATGAACAGGCGAAAATCGCTCTTCAAAAAAATGAGAAAGATGTCCGTAACGATGTTAAGAATAAGATAGAAAATGTTGACGCGGCTTATAATGTCATGAAGGCAATGGAAAGAGCGAGGATTCAGAGTGAAGAATATTACCGTCTGCTTCTTGCTAATCTGAGAAGAGGACGTTTCAGCGCTGTTACAGTAAAAACTGCACTTGATGCAAGAACTGACAGCCGTCAGGCTGCTTTGCGTGCTAAAGTTAATTATAACATAGCTTTGATTCAGCTTGAAATAGCATCGAACAATCTTTTGAAAAAATTCGGCGTAAAAGTAAAAGCTGATGATATTTGATTTTAAAAACTAAAGATTTTCGGGATTTCGGCGGAAATATTATTTTTGCCGGAATCCCTGAGGTCTCTGTTAATTTTGATGAAAGACAAATCCTTAAATAGTTTATCCGCAAATTCAAAAATAATTTTTCCTGTATCATTTGTTATACGGCTATCAGTTTTATCAAACTCATTGTAAATTATTGCTTTTAGTCTCAGTTTTCTCATTTTTATTGCTTCAAGTGACAAAAGTGAGCGGTTGATGCTTCCGAGTTCGGAGTTAGTTACAAAAATAACAGGGAAATTGTTTTCTGCAATGTAATCTATTGTCAGAAAATTTCTTGTCATGGGAACCATTAGTCCGCCTGCACCTTCCTGGATAACTATGTCGTAATTTTCGGAAAGATATTTTGTATGAGAATTGATGACAGATATATCAATTAACTTGCCGTCAATTTCGGCTGCGAGATGGGGAGAGGCTGGAAAAGAAAAAACATAGGATGAAGTTTTACCATTGAGATCATCATTAGTTAAGCCGACATCCATTATTTTTCTATGTTCAATTATATCTTCGGCCGGAAAAGAAGAACCTGTCTGAACAGGTTTCTGTGTAATCACCTTCACTCCATTTTTTTTCAGTTCACGAGCAAGAATCCCTGATGCTAGTGTTTTGCCCACGCCCGTATCCGAACCAGTTATAAAAAATACATTATCTTTCATTTTTTCTCGGCTACAAAATACATCGGATTATATGTTAAAGGAAACTTGTCATTTTCAGAAAAAGCGGCTTCATAATCATAAACGAATTTCTCAATTTCTGATTTGCTCATTATCTTTTCCTTTGCATAATTTGTTCCCGTTTCCTTGAAATGCTTTAATACTTCAAAAGGCGTATCAAAATAAATAGTCTGTGTTTCTTCAGAAATATGAATAATCTTGTAGTTATCACAGAGCAGTTCGGCGATTTCACCCTTAGACATGTAGTGAAGTCCGATTTTAGTAAGATTGCGTACCTGGAAGAGATTATCAGGGCCGAATGTCGAAAATGCGAGCATTCCGTTTGTTGTTAAGTGAGCAGATATGTTCAGAAGAAGGGAAGGCATGTCGTGCATCCACTGAAAAGCGGCATTGGAAAAAAAAGCGGAGTATGTGTCCCGCGTTGCCTTCATAAATTCTTCTATATCATTACGCACAAAATTTATTTCGGTATTATATGCTGTAGAAAGTTCTTTCATGCACGTAAAGCAATCGGCAATATCAACTGCAGTAATATTCTTCTTTTTTCTTTTCAATAATATTTCTGTAAGAAAGCCGGTGCCGCATCCGGCTTCAAGAATACCGTCTGTATTAAAATTGAAATTGTCAAAAATGAGGTTTTCAAGTTTTTGAGCCATTATTTTTTGAACATGAGCATGGGCATTGTAGTCCGGTATGCACCGGCTGAAATTTCCGGAAATAATGTTTTTATCAATTTCATTCATTCAATATGTTTTCCCATTTGTTCCATAGATAAAAAGGATAATGCGGTGCGTCAAGCTTCATTGGTTTGATATCGCATTTCGTATGCCAGAATGAGTTCTGATTTGCTGAAGGAATTATTAAATCCCTCGAGGAAGCAAATGCCTCATCATAGAAACTATAATCGCATTTATCCGGAAATTTGTCAAGAAGGGACAGTTCATTTTTGATTGAAGAATAATTTCTTAGAGGTCTATGAGAATCAAAAAAAGAAAAATGTTCGAGAGTCATGTTTTTATAGAATCGGATAAGATTTTCTTCTGAGAGGCTATTCTGAGTGCGTGCGAAGATTTCAGGCAGGATTCCGAAATTTTTATCAATAAGATTAATTGTTCCGTTAATGGCTATTTTTCTGGTAAATAATTCATTTGATAAAATCTGCTGTGCGGTTTTTACTCCGAACGACCAAGCAATAAGATGAGTCTTTTTGTAATTATGGATTGTTGAAGTTAATACAGATACGTTTGATAGGTCGGAATAATCATAAACAGTGATAATGTCATAATTATCAGAAATCAAATGAGATGTGCAGTTTTCATCACATCCCCATCCTGTAAAAAATACAATTAGTGAATCTTTTCCTCTTAGAGACTCGTGAAAAATCATAATATTTTTCCGGCGGCTTCGATTATTTTATCGGCTGCATGTTCGATTTCGGATACTGTAAATGCCGAAGAAAGAGAAAGTCTCAAACGAGAGCTTCCGACAGGAACTGTAGGCGGTCTGACAGCAAAAGCAGCTATTGATTCATTTTCCAGAAAAGAAGAAAACATAACCGCATCAGAGCTTTTGCCGACAAAAACCGGAACGATATGACTGTTTCCGGATGTTTGAAGTCCGGCGGTATTGAGACGGTTACGTAAAATGTTTGAAATATGCTTTAAATGATTTCTCCGGCTTTGCGATATCATAATTTCGCCTAAAGCAAAAAGATTCCAGTTGATTGAAACTACGGGCAATGCCGTAGAATATATGAATGATCGGCATTTGTTGATGAGATAATCGATAATATTATTTTCAGCATAAATGAAAGCCCCGACACCGCCGGCAGCTTTTCCGAATGTAGCTACAAGAATATCAATCTGTGATAACAGGTTTAATTCTGATGCCATTCCGCCGCCGTTACTTCCGTATACTCCGAATGAATGAGCCTCATCAAGATAAAGCATGGCATTATACTTTTTCTTTAGTTCGCAAAGACCGGCAATATCTGCAGAGTCTCCATCCATACTGAAAACTGATTCTGTTATAATGAGTTTGTTTCTGTCAGGATTGTCTGAAAGAATTTTTTCAAGATGGACATGGTCATTGTGGGCATATCTGATAAACTCAGCTTCAGATAATCTTGCTCCGTCTATGATGCTGGCATGGTTGAGTTTATCGGAAATAATCAAGTCGCCTTTTTTGCATAAGGCCTGAATTATACCAAGATTCGCATGATAGCCGCTGTTGAAAACAAGAGCTTTTCTGTTGTCAATTTGATATAAGCTTTCAATTTCATTTTCGAGTTTGTCATAGAGTTCAAAGTTTCCGCCGAGAAGTCTTGAAGCAGAACTTCCGGGAGAATATTTGTACGGATTTGAATCGAGCGCTGAATAAAATTCCTTCTGCAGTTTGCTGTCATCGCAGAAACCGAGATAATCATTCGATGAGAAATTTAAAAGGGATTTTCCGTCTTTTTCGGTGATCTTTCCTCGACGGTCAGAGATTTTTTTTAATGAACGGAAGTTTCCTTCTTCGGTAATGATTTTGAGTTCATTTGCGATTCTGTCAAAGAAATTGTTCATTTGAGCACCGAGGTTACAGTTGATATGCTTATCTTGATAATTTCATTAATCTGATCTTCGGTAGTGTTGATCGGAAGCCACCAGTAAATTGTATTTCCGAGAGGCCGCAATATTACTCCATTTTTAATAGACTCTGAATAAATTGCAGACATGGTTTCAGAATCAATAGGATTGCCTTGTTTGTCTATAAGATCTACTGCGCCTATCCAACCAAGATATCTGATGTCTGAAATGAAATCATAATCGGATAACGCTTTCAACTGGCTGTGAAAAAAGAACATCGCTTTTTCATTAGATTGAGGAAAGTTATCGCGCTTATATATTTCAAGAGCCTTAACTGCGGCAGAACAGGCTATGGGATTGCCGGTATAGCTATGTCCGTGAAAAAGAGTCTTTGTGCGGTCATCATCATAGAATGCATCAAATATTTCATCGGTAGAGGCCGTTACTGAAAGAGGAAGCCAGCCGCCTGTCAGCGCTTTTGAAAAAACTGCGATGTCAGGAAGGTTATTAATTTTATTCATTGCGAACATTGATCCAGTTCTTCCGAAACCGGTAGCCACTTCGTCGAAAATTACGAGAATATTATATTCTTTTGCAAATGAAGTTATCTTTTCGAGATAGGCTTCAGGATATATGATCATGCCTCCGGCGGCCTGTATCAATGGTTCAATAATCAGAGCGCATATTTCGTCATGATGTTCTTTAATAATGTTTTCTGCAGAAGCAAGGCATTCAAGCGAACAGCCTGTATTATTAGCATCAAAAGTAAATTCTGATTTACTGTGCGGACAGATTGAGCAGTTAGGAGATTTTGCCTTGTATGTTTCAAACATAAGGGGATGAAAAATTTTATGATAGAGTTCAACACCTCCAACGCTGACGGCTCCAAGTGTATCGCCGTGGTAACTGTTTTCAATCATCATAAATTTTGTTTTTTTATTAATGCCTTTATTCTGCCAGAATTGAAAAGCCATTTTCAATGCGACTTCATTTCCGGTTGAGCCGTTGTCAGTGAAGAAATACCTTGAAAGTGAATCCGGAAGTATTTCATGAAGGGAATCGAAAAGCAAAGCCGCAGGCTTATGGGTAAAACCCGCGAACATGACATGTTCAAGAACATGTCCCTGATCGGTTATTGCCTGAAGAATCTCTTTGTTGCAATGGCCGAGCGGGGATGTCCACCATGATGAAACTGAATCGTAGATTTTCCGGCCTTCAGGAGTAAAAAGAAAAATGCCTTCAGCACGGTCTATCACAACAGGTGAATGATGTTTCATCTGTGTGAAAGGATGCCATGAATGAGCTTTGTCGGATGAAAGGATCTTTTCAGTCATTATTTTCATTTTTGAACATATAACATTATTCTTAATTTATTTTGCCGTGCAGAAAAATAATTGCGGCGAAAATTATCATGCCGGCAAAGAGAGAGATTCTGCTAAGTACGAAAAGCTTAAGATAATTCTTTGGGAGAGTAAGTTTTTTTATTTTCAAAACAGCAGATAGATAAGCAAGACCAGCAGTTAAAAGAAATAAACCAATAGTCGCCGAGTTAATGATCATAATGTATTGTTTCAGGAATCCCTGAGAAATGAAATATGCCAGAAAAATGATTATGATAGGGTAAAGCATAACCTTCCGCATTGAATTAAATATCCGTACGATTTCGTCGCGTTCGGAATCGGAAATCAGAAGATTTGCTTTTTCGTTGAGTTTTCTGTTTATCAGAATTACCGCTGCAAGTACTGCAAACGCCGCAATCAGAAAATAGGTTTTCATATAGTCTCCATATTATTGCCCGAATTGATTTTTTCCTGCTGTTTCCGGTTAAGCCCCTTGTAGACAAGGGAGTAAGATTCGTCTATCATTTTATAAATTTCGTTTTCAGGGATGCTGCCGTCGATGATTACTGTATTCCAGTGTTTTTTATTCATATGATGACCCGGCAGTATTTTGTCTTTGTAATGTTCTCTTAGATATAATGCATTATCGGGATCGCATTTTAGATTTATTTTTAAAGGAACAGTTTTGATATCTGTCAGAAGATAGATCTTGACGGATAATCTGATTACAAGAATATCAAAATCAAAAGGGAAATCCTCAGTGCTTCCTGGTTTTTTTATACAATAATTACGAATTTCCGTGAGATCCATAGAGCCAATTTAATATTTGACAATTTAATTGTCGCCAAAAATATTAGCGATTGTCCGGATTTTGCACCTGAAGCAAGGGCTTTTGAGACTTATAACAACAAAGGATTCTTCATGAATAAGATAAAAAAAGTTTATACGTTTAATTCTGATAAAATAGATCAATGGATTGATTTTCTTTGCTCTCCTTTTGTTAATCTGTATAATAAATATCTTAACGTCAGTGATCCGCGCAGCCGAAATAGAAAGATTCTCTTATTTGCTTTCTCTATTGTAATGCTTGATTATCTTTTTATTTGTTATCACGTAGACAGAAGTCCGTTTGATCTAGTACCTTCAATTCCTCAGATAGATACCCGCGATGAAATTAATGTTTATGTGTCCGGTCTTGACGGAAAGTCAATTTTAAAAGAGAAACGCCTTGTCGACAAAGGTTCCTCCGATGCAGATTTTGCATATAGACTGGTGAGTTTTGTTTTTGCCGGTTCGAATTTTGAAAATACGCGTCTTGCTGTTCCGATGACAGGAAAGATCAGAAACATATGGTTTTATGAAGGCAAGTGCGTTATCGATGTGAGATCTGAAATCATAAAAAATGATATTGAAGTGATTCCTTCTTCAGAAGAAACTTTCAGAAAAGCTCTAAGCCAGACAATTCTCGAAAACATTCCTTCTGTGAAAGAAGTTATTATAGCAGAAAACGGAATTCCAAACAGAAAACTCTGGGAAACTTTTGAATCTTCTGCGCAAACCCCGGCGGAAGAAACTCAGCCAAACTAATTACGGAATAAATGACATGCGGCATAAAAAGCCGCTTTTGCCTGAAATTTCGAATGTTCCTTTAAGTTGGTTTTCTGCAATATTCTTTGCCATTTTCAGGCCGAGCTGACCGCTTTTATCAAGAGAAAAATCTTCACTTAATCCGCATCCATTGTCAGAATATTCAATCATGATCTGGTTTTTTTTGAAGCTGCTTTTGAATAATATTGAAGGATTAGGTGTGTCTTTAAATGCATGTTTTTGTGAATCAATAATGAGTTCTGAAACTATAAGCCCGATGGGAACTGCCATTTCTACATCAAGCATTATGTTTTCCTGAATATCAATTATTATTTTTGGTTTGTTGATTTCGTAGCATTCAATGAAACGGAAAAGATCTTTTATATATGATTTTAATTCAATTTGCGACAGATCATTTGATTCGTAAAGTTTCTGATGAACAAGCGCCATTGAAAGAATTCTGCATTCAAGTTCTTTTAATATCTTCGCAAATGAATTATCCGAAACACCGCTTGTGTGGAGCCTTATCATCGAGCATATTATCTGCATATTGTTTTTTGTGCGGTGATAAAGTTCTTTTAACAGAGTGTTTTTGTCTTCAATTGTTTTCTTTAATTCAATTTCGGTATTGCGTTTATCGGTTATATCCATAATTCCGAGCAAAACCCCGGTTAATTTATCGGAAGAGTCTATCATCGGAACTACTGTAATACTTGAATATAACTGATTTCCCGAAAAGGATTTTAGAGGAAGTTCATAAATTGAAACCATTCCGTTTTCAATGATGTTTTTGAAATCAGCAATGGAATTGTCTTTATCCGCTATAAATCTTGTAAACTCGCATCCGTTAATTGAATCATCAGATTCATTTCCAAGAAGTTTGGTGATGCATGGATTAGCATAGATTATTTTTGAATTTGCATCCAAAAGAATAATACCTTCCTGAAGAGATTCAACAAGTGAACGGTATTTTTTTTCACTTTTCATATATTCATTTTTTGCATTTTCCCGTTCTTCCATGAGTCTGTCGATTTTTCTTCCGACTTCTGACGAAATTTTGAATGCAGATAATATAGCAAAAATGATTACCAGAATAAGCGTTGCCGCTGTAAAATAATTCTGATTAAAATCAAAAGATTTGTTAAGCTTTAAGCTGATTCCCTGTAGAAGAGTCATAATAATCAGAAGGGGAAGAATGCTTGAAAGAATTCTGGATGCGGTTGAATTATCGAAAAAGTATTTTAGAGGCTTTGATGATCTGTCTGAGCTGAAAAAGAAAATTAATCCGAGAACTAGAAAATTTATGCCGGTCGGAAAGGAGACAAATCCGGACAGCAGGGGATTTTCATAGATATAGCCTGTGAAAATCAAAAATCCGGTGAAAAAAGTGAGAAGGCACGATATCTGATAAATTGTCGGTATAATTTTATTTTTCGAAAAACTATTAACCAGACTGATTGCGTTAATCTGCAGAAGGATGCAGAAGCTTAGTGATGAAATTATTCCGGTATTTACTCCTTCTATTTTTTCGAATAGAGAGGATGGAATTATCATGAGTTCAATATTTTCGGGAAAATTAAAGATCCGGCTGGAGAAAATGAGAAAAAGTATCAGCATTGAAAGTATTAGTATAATTCGGGATAGGGTTTTCTTTTTAAATTCTAAACAAACAAATGACATTGAAAGAAGTATAGATATCAGCGCAGTTGCAGGAGACATTGCTTTTAGGTTTTCGAAAAAAGAAGCAAGAATCAGATTCTGGGTTATCCATCCCGACATAACAGCAAACGGAATGGCAAATGGAGAGTAAAATAGTATCCATGCCCAAATTCTGCGAGTATTCACCAAAATCCCCCGGCAAAAAATATTTGAGCAATGGCTACTGCAAATGAAACGATTAATTGATACTAAATTATAATATAGACGAAATCAAGATATTAATTCAGCGGCCATTCTCCCCTGTATATTTCTACAGCCGGACCTGTCATATAAACCAGTCCGTTTTTATCATTCCATTCGATATTCAGATCTCCGCCTCTGAGTTTGACAGTTGCTTTTCGGGAAGTTTTATCGTTTAAATGAGATGCTACCACCGCAGCTGAAGCGCCTGTTCCGCAGGCAAGAGTCTCTCCGGCACCGCGTTCCCACGTTCTCTGTTCAATTTTAGTTTTGCTTATAACTTTGACGAATTCGACATTTGTTTTGTGAGGAAAAAGCGGATGGTTTTCAATCATCTGCCCGTACTTAGCGAGCGGAAAATTTTCTAGATCTTCGACAAATATTACTGCATGGGGGTTTCCCATTGATACTGCTGTGATGTTGAATTTGACAGAGTCTTCAAGCTCAATCGTTTCGTCGATAACGCTTCCGTGTTCGCCGATCATAGGAATGTGTGAACGTTCAAGAATAGGCATGCCCATGTCTACGGTAACGCTTGAAACTTTATTGTCCTTTACTGTAAGAAATACTTCTTTGTTTCCGGCCTTGGTTTCGATGATCAAATCCTTTGAAGAAGTCAGACCATTGTCGAAAACATATTTTGCGAAACAGCGTATACCGTTGCCGCACATTTCTGCTTCACTTCCGTCGGAGTTGAACATTCTCATTCTGAAATCGGCTTTATCGGATGGAAGAATTAAAATGAGTCCGTCAGAACCTGCCCCGTAATGTCTATCGCTGATAAGTTTGGAAAGCTTTGACGGATTCTCCGGGATTTGTTTCGTTGCATCAATGAAAATATAATCGTTTCCTATTCCGTGCATTTTTACAAAAGGTATTGTCTTCATAATTTCTCCGACGGGTTCGCCCCGACCGAGATACAATAGATAAGGGTATGCCGCAAGTCAATTGTTTTTGGTGTCTTTGTTGATGCTGTAAAAAGCTGTGCATTTCTGCCTTGAATTGCAATTTGATGAACAGGAGGAACAGTTGAAAGATTTCTTTATAACTATTTTTTTATCAGCGAGAATATCAAGCGCCATTTCAACAGCGCCTGGGTCTTCGCCGATTTCGTGCGAAATTTCAGAGATTCCCGCAGCATCATGTGTGTTAAGATAGTTTCTTATTTTTTCCGTCAGCATTTGTTTTTTCTCCGGATAGAATTTTTCCGGCGGCAATGAAAGCTGTTATTATCAATAAGATGATTGAAGCAGATGCTGTAATAAATACAATATCATGTCCTGCTGTTAACTGATAGAAAAGCGACGAAACAGCCCACGCGAGCATGGTAAGGTAAGTAACCGAAAGAGCAGCTCCTTTCCATCCGATTTCACCGACAATGGCTCCTAATGTGGCGATGCACGGAAAATATATCAGAATGAAAAGCAGATATGAATAAACTGAAAGTTTTCCATTTGAAAATTTTGCTTTTGCTGCAAAGAGAGCTGAACTTTCATCATCAGATTGCTGAGAAAAATATTCAGGAATTGAAGCAAATGCCGATTTTATCATTTCTGGAATTGAAGATGTTTCTTCGGCTTCATCTATCTGGCTGTATAGTGAATTAAGGGTTCCGATTACTGCTTCTTTAGAGAAAATTCCTGTAAATACGGCAACGGTTGCGGGCCAGTTCTCTTCTGTTATCCCCATTGGTTTTAGAACAACAGAAGTTTTTTTGCCGATGTAGGTCAGCAGAGAATCTCCTTTGCGGTCTTTATTGAAAGAAAAATCGTGACCGGCAGAATTCAAAACAGCGAGAATTACAGAGCCGATTAAGATTACTTTTCCTGCGCTCAGCATAAAAACTTTTAAGCGGTTCCATGTGTGAATGAAAATATGTTTCGGGCGCGGAAAATTATAAACCGGAAGTTCCATTACGAAATGTGAGACTTCATTCTTGTAAACAGCTTTCTTAAAAAGAAATCCTGTTAAAACTGCAAATAGAATTCCGACAGCATAAAGCGAAAATACGGCAAGTGCAGCATTCTCAGGAAAAAATACAGCGGCAAAAAGTGCATATACGGGAAGCCTTGCTCCGCAGCTCATAAGAGGAATCAGAAATATTGTTACTATACGGTCTTTTCTGCTTTCAAGTGTTCTGCTCGCCATTACAGCCGGAACTGAACAGCTGAAACCGACGATCATCGGAACAAATGATTTCCCCGGAAGACCGATTTTCTGCATAAACTTATCCATAACAAATGCGGCGCGTGCCATGTAGCCGGAGTCTTCGAGTATGGAAAGAGATAAAAACATGCAGAAAATTATCGGAACAAATGTCATTACGGATTGAATTCCGACTCCGACACCCGAAACAAGAATTGTCTGAACAATATCCGGAAAAGAAAAAAATGCCGAAAGCATTTCAAGAGGCTTTGTTATTATTGCTGCTGAAATGATGTCGAAGAAAGAAATGAGAGAAGAACCGATATCGATGGTAAATTTAAAAACCAGATACATGATAAAAAGAAATATCGGAAGACCGAAAATTCCCGAAAGTGCGGCTTTGTCTATGATTTCGGTTCTCTGGCGTTTATCTGATTTTCTTTTTACGGCATGTTCATAGAGACCTTTGATGAATCCGAAGCGGTAATCCGCAATAATTATATCGGTTGTTTCCTTATGAAGTTTTTCTATTGCGAAAATATTTTTCTGAAAATGGTCATATTCTTTCTGGTCGAAACCTGAGCGCGAAAGAGCATAGAAATCCTTTTCGAGTAGCTTAATTGCTGCCCATCTTTTATTTTCAAAACATCTGTCAAGACCGCATTCAAGAGCTTTTTCGAGTTCGGATATAATATTTTCTATTTCATCAGGATAATCTATTTTAACTGCTGCCGTATCCGGTTTTTCTGTATGTTCTGAAATCAGCTTCTTGAGTTTGTAAACATCTTCCTTGTCGTGTGAATTTATGGCGATTACCGGAATCTTGAGATGCTTGGAAAATTCTTCAGTATTTATTTCCAGGTTATGATTAATCGCAATATCGTGGCGGTTCATTACGATTATCATGGGTATATTCATTTCGATGAGCTGAGTTGTCAGGTAAAGATTTCTCTGAATGTTGGATGCATCTATTACGTTAAGAAATAAATCTGTTCCGCCGTTTAAAATGAAATCAAGAGATACTTTTTCGTCGTCGGATTTTGCAGACAAAGAATAAATGCCGGGAAGATCAATTACCTGAATTTTCTGATTTTCGAAATTTAAGAAGCCTTCTTTTCTTTCAACCGTTACGCCCGGCCAATTTCCGATTATCTGTCTCGCACCGGTCAGTTCATTGAATATAGTCGTTTTTCCGCAGTTAGGATTTCCGATTATGGCGATTTTCTTCATATTGTTTCAGCCTTGTATAGCGATGCGGTTATTTATTCAACCATGATTTTTTCAGCCATGCCGCCGCCGATGATTATTTTAGTTAAACCGACTTCAATAACGCATGGACCCTTATTTTTTCTGGTTATAACTGCAATCTCCTTGCCGGGAAGAACTCCCTGACAAAGAAGCTTGTCCTTGACCGAGGCTCCGCCTTCGATTGATACTACCTTGTGCTTGCCTATCTGAGCTTCTGAAAGTTTTGTCATATAAAAAGCCTCTAAGACTAATATATCAAAAAAGTTAATTTCGGCTAACATTTTTCTATATGGCTCACTTGTCAAGGCATTAATCGATTTAACGTATCTTTACTCTGCGCTGATAGCGTTTGAGTTCAGACTTGAAGAAGTCGGAATATGTGACGAGATCTTTGTGCTGTTTTATGACAAAAAATGTTTTTATGAGGCTTTTGATTTTGCTGTCATCGGCGATATCCGTAAGATCCTGCGGTTTGCCGGTGAAGATGGTGTTTCCGTTTGAAATTGCGGAGTTCAATATTGAGTTGGCTGGTTCGGGAAGTTTATTGTACGGAACTCCGGTCTTTTTGTGAATATTGCTGATTATGAGCGCGGCGAGTGTGATGATTTTACGTCTTTTATCTGCTTCTATGTCATCGTTCATTTTTATGAAAGCGTAACTGATTGAATCGTTTTTTTCTTTTACTTCATCGAGAAGTTCAAGCTGAACATCCGGCGGAAGCTTTTTATATTCAGCCTGATGATTCGAATAAAAAACCTTCAGGTACTGCTTCGACATCATAATCTGACCTGCTAATGTATTGCCGGGCAGATCATTCTCGGTAAGCGATTTAATCTGTTCAGGAGTCACTTTAAGAAGCGATCCGCATGAAGAAATAGATGCGGGAATATCTATTCCTTTTAAATAAAGAGCAATAGGTTTTTCCCGGGCTTCATCTTTAAAAAAATAATCGGTTAAGAGACATCTGAACTGTTCTTCGATTTTCCCGATATATTCCGGATTTTCCTCGAGTTCGAGAATGTAGTCGAGGAGATTTTTATAACTGTATCCGCCCATGGGTATCCTTGCAAAAAAATTCTGGACTATATTTTAGCATATCCCATTCTTTTTGCAAGAGGAATTATGCGCGAAATAAATTTTGATGAAATTGTTTCAAAAATTGAATCTTTGTGTCTGAGCGCCAATGTCAGCCTTGCTGACGGAATCACCGATTGCTATCACAAAGCCCTTGAAGCGGAAGAAACGGCAATGGCCAAGTCGATAATTGCCGACTGCATAGAAAATCAGAAAATCGCATTCGAAGAAAAGGTTCCATTGTGTCAGGATACCGGTCTGGCTGTTTTTTTTATAAAGCTTGGGGATGAAATAAAAATAAAGGGGGGGCTTCTTTCCGACGCGGTGGCGAAAGGCGTTTCTCTGGGATATACCAAAGGATTCTTGCGGGCGTCAAGCCTTGATGATCCTCTTTATGACAGAAAAAACACCCGCGACAATACTCCTCCGATAATTCATACAGAAACCGTCAGCGGAGATAAGCTCGAAATCACTTTTATTCCAAAGGGCGGCGGAGCTGAAAACATGAGCGCGCTTAAAATGATGAGCCCTTCGGCCGGAGAAAAAGGCGTGATTGATTTTGTCGTTGATACGGTAAAGAATGCCGGAGGAAACCCGTGCCCGCCCGTTGTTATCGGTGTCGGAATAGGTTCAAACTTTGAAGGATGTGCTCTGCTTGCCAAGAAAGCGCTTCTTCGTGAAATAGGGAGCCGCAATCCCGACCCGCGCTACAAAGCACTCGAAGAAAAACTGCTCATGCTCGTAAACGAAACCGGAATAGGGCCTCAGGGATTCGGAGGAAAGACGACGGCATTTGACCTTCATGTCGAATACGCGCCGTGCCATCTTGCTTCGCTTCCAGTAGCAGTAAATATCAACTGCCATATTCATAGAAAACAAACGGTAATTATATGATAAAAAAAATTTCAACTCCGCTGTCTGTTGAAGCTGTTAAATCTCTCAAAGCCGGGGATATCGTCCATCTCTCAGGTGTCATTTATACCGCGAGAGATGCCGCTCATAAAAAGCTGACTGAGTTAGTCCAAAGCGGTTCTTTCGCCGGAATTGATTTTGCGGGCGCGGTCATATATTATTGCGGGCCGACTCCGGCAAAACCTGGGAAAGTTATCGGAAGCGCAGGGCCTACAACATCAGGCAGAATGGACGCCTATGTACCTTATCTGATGGATAAACTCGGTTTTCTGGGTATGATCGGAAAGGGAAAGCGCAGTCAGCCGGTAATTGAATCTATAAAAAAACACACCGGGGTTTATTTCGCGGCAGTCGGAGGCGCTGGTGCATTAATATCCAAAAAGATTATAAAAGCGGAAGCCGTTTTATTTGAAGAACTCGGTGCGGAAGCTGTTTATAAACTTGAAGTTCTGGATTTTCCTTTGATTGTTGCGATTGATTCTGAAGGCAATGATATCTGCAGATGATCGGATTATGATTTATGGTTGAAGAACCTGAAAAACTCCGTGAGGGAGTTTTTCAGGAAGTTTTTATTAGATTCTGTATTCTGCGCCGAAGGCAAAATTCCATACGTCTTTTTTGTATTTTGAAGTGATATCGCCGGTTGGAGTTTTTTGACCATTAGCTGTTACATAATGAATTCTTCCTATTCCGAGAACAAGATCAAGATTGGCGACCGGAGTGATTCTTCCGCCGATTCCGACTGAATGAGAATCAAGCGAATAATCGAAATCAGTATAAGTGTCGGAGTTTGCACCGACATTCGCATACATGTATCCGGCAGAAACTTTCAGAAAATCAGGAATAACTGCGTATTCTACTGATGCAGACATTTCCCATCCGAATGAAGAATAGTCTTCTGAATATCCGTCATCATCTTTGTTTGTAAGTCCGAGAAGAAATCCGTCGAAGCTTGTAGATATCATGAGCTTGTCGATTGTATAGCTTCCGCCGAGACCAATCATTGCAGGGAGATCATATCTCTGCTTCGAACCGTCTACAAAAGTGTCATTGAATGATTTGTCATCATTGACCTTTGTTTTAAAATTGAGTCTGGTCGGAGTTTCAAAACGGGCAGCAAGAATCATTGCATCTTTTTTGTAAGTCACACCGATTATTCCGCCGATCCCCTTTGCAGTTTTTTCAGCATCAACTTCAAGAGTCATTGGTGCGTAACCATGTCCCGGTGCAACATAATTTGCCTCACCTTTGAAAGTTTTTTCAGCATAAACAAAGCGCGCTGTAAGTGAAACTGATAGAGTTTCATTTAGCGCGTATGAGCCGCCCGCACTTCCGAAATAATAGAGGCTTGAACCTTTAAGATTGCCGCTTTGATATAATAGAGTATCAGGTAGTGGTATTGATAAACCTTTTAATACCATCATCGGAACTCCGTCCTTATAATCGACAGAGCCGCCGCCGGCTATTAGACCTGCACCTGCGAATACGGCATAATTATCTTTTTTATAAATGGCGTAAAAATTAGGTACAATCGGAGACGGCTTTGTAGATTCATAAACATCATTTTTCCCTATTGGTTCAGATGCTGAATAAGTAAGTTCGCTCGAATAAGTTCTAAGTATTGTCTGAGATGATAAATAAAGAGTTACTCCGTCTTTCATGAAAGCTGTTGCGGCCGGGTTATAGTGTACTGAGTCTGCGTCAGTAGATGCGTTTCTGCAGAAGGTGCGCAGATAGTCGGCGCTCTGATTTGACAGATAGTCAATGCTTCCGGCAAAAACGGAAGATGCTGTGAAGATCATGGCCAGCGCCGCGGATATTCTGTTAATTTTCATTTTTCCTCCGAATTCAAATTTACAGTTGAAGTTAAGATTAACTGTCAATAATGTCAATTCTGAAATGCATATTAAATGAAAATGTTTAAATATTTTTTAGACAAATAGGCTAATTGTATATTTTTTTATAGTATTGTTCTTGATGTAATGTTTATAAAAAAATAACTTTATCAACAATACCGGTCGGACGGATTTAATAAAATTTGTATAACGGTTTAAATTTCTTGTCATTTTCGAACTTATTAGAATAAGTGTCCTAACCGGTTCAAAAAGGACGGCTTTGCCTTTAAGGCAAAATATTTTAGGAGAATCTAGATGAAAAAGATTTTTGCTCTCGTTTTCGCAACTGCTCTTCTTTCTGTAGTTGCATGTTCAAAAAACCCTGAAGCTCAGGCTAAAGAAATGATGGTTAAGATGGCTACAGTTTTCGAAACTGCTGCTGCTAATCTTACTGCTGCTGCTGATGACAAAACAGCTGCTGCTGCTCTTACTGCATTCAGCGCTGAAATGGCTAAAATCGTAGCTGAAGGTAAAGCTTTGGAAGCAAAGAACCCTGATTTCAAGCTTGATGAAAAGAAAGATGCTTTCAAAGAAGAAACTAAGAAGATGGAAGATGCAATGAAAAAATTCCAGGAAGCAATGATGGCTTCTGCTGTTAAATATGCTGATTCTGAAGTTTTCAAAAAAGCAGTTGAAGGAATGCAGACTGCAATGTCTTCTAACGGTGAAGAAGTGAAAGAAGAGAAAAAAGAAGAAACTAAGTAATTTTTTTCTTATAGAAGCTGTGAAAACAGCTCAAAAAAAAGCCGCCGGATTTCCGGCGGTTTTTTTTATTTTATTCTATATCAAGCTCGACTCTGCAGTTTTTATCACTGCGAGGATTTACATCAGGCAATGTATTCGATGAACCGTTGGCCTTTGTTTCGAAGCGGTCTTTGGATATCTTGCTGTTTTTCAGGATATAAGAAAGAACTGCATCAGCTCTTTCCTGAGAAATCGCAATATTCCCTTTCTTTCCCTTCTCTGCATTTTCAGGTCCTTTCGCGCTTGCATAACCGTTAATTGTTATCTTTTGACCTTCAGGTAGAGCGTTTACAGTCTGAGCCAGTGCCGGTAATACTATTTTTTTCATGTAAGAATCAATATTGAGTCCTGATGCCGAGTATTTCGGATCATTCAGTTTTAATTTTGATGATTTATAAGCGAAAGGTATCGGTTTGACTTTGCTTTTAAATTCGGCTTTTAAAGAATCCATTGGACCGGCCTTATCCATTTGATCCTGCATTGCCGGTTTTGCATCTGTTTTCGGCTGAGCTGTTTCGCATCCGACTGCCGCGAATATAATTGCTGCAGACAAAATAATTGAAAATAGTTTCATTCTTCCTCCGGATAATATTTTATTATGAAAAGTATATGATTGTGAAAATAATAATCAAGGCTTTTTTAAAATTGAAGTGCTGAGGAGAAATATAATAAATCCCGCTTGCGCGGGATTTGCTTATTTTTCAATTTTTTCGACTATGCGTTCAAAATCATCGAGAGAGTAATAGCTGATTTCTATCTTGCCTTTTCCGCCTGAATGACGTATTTCAACCTTTGTGCCGAACAGCGAACGGAGTTTTTCTTCCATATGACGGATGTGGGCGTCTTTTCTTGACGCGGATTTTGCTGATGCAATTTTTTCCGCAGATGATTCATTTATAAGTTTTTCAAGTGATCTTACGGAAAGATTTTTTTCAAGAATCTGTGTATAATAGTGAATCTGTTTGTCTTCTTCAAGAGATGCGATTACTTTTGCGTGACCCTGTGAGATAACTCCGGCTGAAACGGCTTTCTGAATGTTTTCAGGAAGAGTGAGAAGTCTTAGTGAATTTGCAATTGTGGCTCTTTCTTTTCCGACTTTTTTTGCTACGTCCTGCTGTTTAAGCTTGAAACGGTTGATCAGAAGACGGTAAGCTTTTGCTTCTTCAATCGGATCAAGATTCTGTCTCTGTACATTTTCTATCAGGGCTATTGAAAAGTTAGTCTCTTCATCAGCATTAATTATTATCGCCTTTATCGAAGCTTTTCCAAGATTTTTCGTAGCCCGAAAACGGCGTTCGCCGGCAACTATCTGAAAACGTCCAGCATCCGCTTTTCTGAGAATTATAGGCTGAATTAATCCCACGGATGAAATTGATTCGGCAAGATTTGCAATTTCAACGTCATCAAAATGCATTCTCGGCTGATCCGGATTAGGATCTATCAATGAGAGCGAAATATCGCATACGCTGTCTGATTTGACCTGGGATATTTCTTTTTCGAGACGTTCTGCCGGTGCGGGCGAATTTATAATTATTGCGCCTAAACCTTTTCCAAGGGGCTTTTTGGGATTCATTTAGCTAATACCTCGTTTGCAAGTTGTTCATAAGCTTCACTTCCGGGGCAGATGCGGTCATAAAGACCGATAGGTTTTCCGAATGAAGGTGCTTCCGACAGTTTTACATTTCTCGGAATGATTGTTTTGAAGACCTTGTCATTGAAGTGTTCTTTTACGTCATTAACAACATGCTGTGAAAGCTTCGTTCTTGAATCGTACATCGTCAGAACAACGCCCTCAACGTCAAGTGACTTGTTGAGGTTTTCCTGAACCATTGAAATAATCTGAAGAAGCTGGCTCAATCCTTCGAGAGCATAATATTCGCACTGAAGCGGAATCATCACCGAGTTTGCCGCTATGAGAGCGTTCAATGTAAGAATTCCGAGTGAAGGGGGACAATCTATCAAAATGTAATCATAGTAGTCGCGTATCTGTGAGATAGCATCTCTCATCTTGAACTCTTTGTTTTCGAGTTCCATCATGTCTACCTGTGCTCCGGACAGATGAATATTTGAAGGAACAATGTCAAGATTCGGGAATTCTGTGTGATGAATCGCATCTTCAATCTTAATTTCGCCGATCAATACTTCATAAATTGTATTGCCGGATTCTTCTGCATTTATTCCGACACCGTAACCGGCGTTTGCCTGAGGATCTATGTCGATTATCAGGACTTTTTTCCCTTTTTCTGATAGAAAAGCGGCAAGATTAACCGTTGTGGTTGTTTTTCCAACTCCGCCCTTTTGGTTTGACATTGATATTACTTTTCCCATCGATGCCCGCCTTATAAATAATTATGATCATCCATCTTGGAAGATGATTTTTGAGAACGCCTTTTTTTCATGAAAAAAAGATAAGACAAAACGAGAACAATTAGAACTGTCCATACCGTGGCTCTTTTATAATAGGGAAATAGTCTTAAACCTTCTCCGACTATTAATGAATAAACCAAACCGGATTCTTCGCTGAGTCTTACTGTTTTTACGATAATTTCTTCATCGGGGCTGTCAAGGTCAAGCTTTAAAATATCACCCTGATTTTCTACCGAATAAAGAAGATTCATGTCCTTTGAATATACTTCTACGAGCCATTCTCCGCCTGAGAAAAAAAAGAAAAGAGTACTGTTTCCGGGATTCTTATTAATCTTATAAGTACGTGCGAAATCCTCAAGAAGAGAAATGTCGTTTAGAACACTATAAGCTTCCATATCCCAGCCGCCGACATAGCGGAGGTTTTTTTTAACATAGTTTGTTGAATATGCCCTGACTGTTAAAAAACGCTGAAGCTCATTCATCGGATTCGATTCGTGGAAAGCAGAATAATATGCCGTACCTTTATCAAACGGGACTTTTCCGGAAATAACTGCTGATTTGATTCCGACAGGCGTATTTACTTCCGCAGAGAAATAATTATCATTAGAATATGATCGGGAAACAACTACCCACCCCGAATGAGGAAAATTGATTCCATACTGTCTTCTTCCGAGAAAATTCTCGAAATCACCGCCAGCTGAAGAAGTGTAATATCCTGAAAGGCCGATATTCGGGAAGTCATTGTAAAATTTAATTCTTTTCGTTGCCCTTGCGAGAAGGGGGATTGAATAGTCATTAAAAACGGCAATTCCTCCTTCTGCTAAAAAAGAGCGGACGGATTTTGTGACTTTTTCGTCATCGGTTTTATAATATTCTTCCTTAAGGGTAACTCCTTCGAATTTGGTTCCCCTTGACAGGATGTTGATGCTTGTTTCAGGTGATATTCCGATTCCGCATGGAAAAAAAATCAGATCAAACTGATAAAGATCTTCCGCATTTTCAAGCATACGCTCGGGAATTATTGTAAACGGTATTTTGTATTTTTTCAGAGTCTCTTCGACCGAGTCAAAGCGTGCTTCAACAACGGCTACTTTTACCGGATTGAAAACTGATTGAGCGTATAATCCTGAACACAGGAAAAATAGAAAAAAGACGGCGGCAATATATTTCAAATGCTTCCCCCAAGGAGTTTTATCTCATTGCGGAGTTCTCTTCTTTTTTCGAGTTCCTTCATTAACTCATCGGAGCTGAGTTCATATGATATCTGATAGCAGAAAGAAAGAATGATTTTGAAAAGTCCCTCGCGCCCTGAATCGGGATAAACAGCTTTTCCGCTGTTCATTTTCAGAGCAGGGTGCATGTTTTCGGATGCAATAAATACAGAATCAGAAAAAGGAATCAGATTAGACGATGTTTCTGTTATATCACGGATGTTGACCGGTTGATGGATGCTGGGTTCATCATTATTGTTTTCAAATAATGTTTTTTCATGAACTGCCTGCAGAAGATGAAGATCAAATGCAAATGAATAAAAAAGAGCGCTGATCCGGGAAAAAAAGGAAGAAATATGATCCATTGTTTTGATTGATCCGTTTATGATTTTGCGGGCTTCTTCCTTTGTTATTTTTTCGTTCGGAACATTTATCTTGTAAGTATTAAGATCTTTGAGAATATCCGTATAAACCGAAGCTCTGCGTTCGAATGAGTTCTTAGTAAAAATTGAAGATTCAATCCGGGTTTTGCCGGAAGAAAAAATCATGCTGGTTCCGTCGAGAAAGGGCAGATAAGCCTTTTCAAAATAATGAAGAAGTTCATCAATAAAGGTCATATAGTCATCATTTTTAACCGCGACGGTATCAATTCTTCGTTTATTAATTATTTTCCATTGTTCTTCAAAAGATGAAAGAAGAATATCCGATCCTTCGAACTTCATTCCGATCATTTCAACTATTTCGTCAAGATGCCTGAGTTCTTCCTTTATCAGCTGAATCTTTTTCTGTTTTACTGATTCTTCGTCTTTACCGTATTTTTTCAGCGTTTCGGCTGAACAGTTCCATGAATCAATTTTCGGCTGAAGAGGCTTTATTGAATAATAGCTGATGATTTCATTTTCCGTCACAGGTCTGCGGAAAACAAGGCATTCGAAATAAATGGAAAGAAATGAGCATAGAGATTGAAATCCGTACTTGTTTTCAAGAATTTTATCAAGAGATCCTTTTGCTTCGGTAACTGTAGGAATAAATGAACGGATTGTAAGCATGTAGTCGAAAATAAGTTTTTCTTTTTTGAGGTTCCTTGATTCTTTTCCGCTTCGTGCAGAATCGGAATCTTCAGGTATCAGTGTTTCTTTTATCAGATCCGGCATTTCGCGGATTTTGGTTTCAAAAGACAGGATTATCTTTTCCTTTGTGTCAATAGACAAAAGATCAAAAGAAAAAGCGTAAATCATATATTGTTTGAATTCGTTTTCAAAAGTCGGAGCATCATGCCATTTCGCTTTTCCATAATCAAGAGAGCTCATTGGAGTAAGCGAAAGCCATAAAGATAGATTTCTTAAATAATTGAATATAAGCGGATCTGTTATCTGTTCATCTGCAACAATCATATCGCAGGCTGAAATTATTCTCGGAAGAATTTTTTCCTGATGAGCATTTATTTCAGACAGAAGCCTGAAAAATTTCTTTGAAGGCACGAGTCTTTTTTTTATAGTCAGACTGAGCCAGTTTCCGGAATGCATGAGATACTTTTTTTTGAAAATATTAAGATGATGGTACTTGGTATAAAGCTCATCAATGAAAACAGAAGAAGACGCCTGACCGGATAAAACAGGTACAAATGACGGCGAAGATTTTTTTTTAGTAATAATTTTCGGTGCGGTTTCGATTTTTCTTCCTTCTGCTTCATTTTTTTTGTCGGGGCAGTTTTTGACCAGGTCGATTACAGCGCCGTATTTTTCTTCAGGAAGAAGCTTGTCATTGGAAAGAAGGGATTTTACGACATCCATTTTTGATGAAGGGATATCTTTGCTGAGGAGCATATATTTTGCCCGTCTTTCAAGTCTTTTTGAGTCAGCCGTTGCCATACATGATTTATCAGGTATTGAAATAATCTGTCAAGATTAATAGAACAGGCTACGGCTTTAACTTAAGAATGATTATCTGAAAAAGCGGGTTTTATTCCTTTGGGTGAACTTCAAGAATTTCGGTAAATCCTTCTCGTTTTTCCGGAAGCTCAATTTTCTGAAACATCGACCTGAGAACATTTTCGGGCATGGTCGGATTATGTTTCTTATATCCTGCAAGACAGAATTCAAGAGGCATATTCATGAAAACCGCGCCTATGGTTTTTTTGTATTCTGCTGCAAGCGAAACAAAGCGCTGACGTGATTTTTTAGTGGCGAATGTGTTTATAACAAGAACTTTTCTCTTATTGTGAAGATAGTGCTCGAGAATTTTTCTTTCTATGTGTTTTACGAGAATGTCGTCTTCTTCGCTGAATTTTGCAGATTCCCATGTTTCGCCGAAACGCGTCATTTCATAAAGAAGCTTTCGGATTTCATTTCTGCTCACACGGTTCCACGCGCCGTTTTTAAAATACTTTTCCGCGAAGGCGTTTTTACCTGAACCGTAAACACCGCATATCAGGAGAATATCGAAGCTGTTGAATTTTTCAAGAGTAGCATTCATACTTTAATCCTCCGGAAATTTAATTTAATGATTTATCTGCCATTGTCAAGAAACTCTTTAATTGATGTGAGGAGAAAAAAAAGACGGGATATGGGCATATCCCGTGTGGAAAAGCGTTCCTCCATAAAAAGGAACACAAAGGAGTTTGATTCTACATTAAATATGTCGGATGATTTGCCGAAACCATTAGTAATTTTTTGTAATAAATTAACTTTTTTATAATGTGATATTCGGCAGTAATATAATGTTTCTAAAATCAGCTAAATTAATAATAGAAGATGATAAGTTATTAATTTGAATTAATTCCGCTAAATGCTATAGTCTAAATTAAAGAAGAAGGGGGACTTATGTTCAGAAATCTTTTTTCGGAAGAAGACGGAATAAGGCATTATAAAATTCTAATTAACGGATGCTGGAACTGCACAGTTTCAGGCGGAAAGATTGATGTATATAATCCGTATACCTGGAAAGTTTTTGCAAGTGTGCCGGCATGCAGTGCGGAAGACGTGACCTCCGCTGTTAATTCTGCGAAAAATCATTCGGAATTTGCGAAATTCAAGCCAGTTGAACGCCTTGAGATTATTGAAAAAACAGCTCAGATAATGAGCGAGAATTTAGAAGAAATTGCTTCTGTAATTACCATGGAATCCGGAAAACCCCTGTCTGTTTCAAGGGGAGAAGTCAAGGCAACTGTTGAACGTCTGCGCCTCGCTCCTCAGGAAGTGCGGGCTCTTTACGGCGAATATCTTCCAGGAGAATGGATTGAAGATACTGCTAATAAATTTGCCATTGTTTTACGTAAGCCGCTTGGAGTAATTGCAACTATATCGTCGTTTAATTATCCTTTGTATATTGCCGCTGCAAAAATAATTCCTGCGCTTCTTGCCGGAAATACTGTTGTTGCAAAACCGGCAAGTGATACTCCCCTTGCTCTGATATATTTTGCGAGGATACTCGAACTTGCAGGTCTTCCCGCCGGAGCTTTAAATATTGTTACCGGAAGCGGAAAGGATGTGGGAGATGTTCTTGTTTCCAGCGAGGATGTTTCTGCGATTTCATTTACCGGTTCGACTGCCGTCGGGGAACATATCGCGAAAATTGCCGGCATAAAAAAACTGCATCTTGAACTTGGCGGAAAGGCTGCCGCTATAGTTCTGAAGGACGCCGACTTGAAAAACGCGGCGGCTCAGATAGTACGCGGGTCTTTTAGAAATTCGGGACAACGATGTGATGCGGTGAGCCGGGTTATTGCCGTAAAAGATATAAAAGAAAAGCTTGTTGAAGAAATTCTTGCCGAGGCTGAAAAATATCCGTCAGGTGATCCGCTCTGCGACAAGACTCAGGTTGGACCTCTTATCAATAAAAAAGCTCTTATAAATGTAGAAGAACTTGTTGATGATGCCGTATCAAGCGGCGGTAGAATTTTATTGGGCGGAAAATCATCGGGACTTGTCATGGAACCGACTGTTATTGATAATGTAAATCCTTCCATGAGAATCGCCAAAGAAGAAATTTTCGGACCGGTAATACCCATAATGACGGTAGCGGATCATGAAGAAGCCGTGGCTCTTTCAAACTCATCGGAGTACGGTCTTGACAGCTGTATTTTTACAGAGAACATTAATCTAGCGCTCAGAATCGCAAAACAGCTTCAGGACGGTTCCGTAACTGTAAATTCAGCACCGGCTCATGGCGTGGGGCATTTTCCTTTCGGCGGAAACAAAAAGTCGGGACTTGGCAGGGAAGGCTTGGGATACAGCATAGATGAGCTTACGAAGCTTCATACGGTTATTATAACAGAAAGATAGTTTTTTGAATATAATTTCGTGTTTGAGCAGTACATAATAATTGACAAAAAACGCACTCGTGTTATTTGAAAGTATGACTCTCAAACGAAAAGATCTTCTTGATATTTCATCGCTTTCACATGACGAAATTATTTATATTTTTGAAGCGGCAAAGATTTTTAAAAAAGTATTCACGGAGACTAATAAAAAGTTTTCATTTCTCTCCGGACGTACTGTCTGCATGCTTTTTATCGAGCCTTCAACCAGAACAAGGCTGAGTTTCGAAATTGCAGCCAAAAGACTATCAGCCGATGTTATCAGCGTTGCGCCGTCGACTTCAAGCCTTGTAAAGGGCGAATCGCTGATTGATACGGTCAAGACTCTTGAAGCGATGAAAACCGGTTTCATCGTTATGCGCCATCCCGTTTCTCTTGCGCCGGATTTTCTTTCGCGCAACTGTGAAGCTCATGTTATAAACGGCGGTGACGGCAATCATGCACATCCGACACAGGCTCTTCTTGACGGGTTTTCCGTTTATGAAAGAACAGGTTCTCTGAAAGGTCTGAAAGTTGCGATAGTCGGAGACATCAAGCATTCGCGTGTCGCGAGATCCGGAATTGAACTTTTTACAAAAATGGGTTCGGAAGTTGTGCTCTGCGGACCTCCGACTCTTCTTCCTGATGATTTTTCACTGTACGGAATCGAGATGACTTTTGATTTGGATTCGATTCTTCCAAAGCTTGATGTCGTGAATATGCTGAGAATTCAGCTCGAAAGGCAGAAAGGTTCCCTTTTTCCTTCGATAAGAGAGTATAATAAATATTTTTCACTTACTAAAGACAGACTCAAAAAATGCAGAAAGGATGTTATAGTTATGCATCCCGGACCGATAAACAGGGGAATCGAAATCGATGATTTTGTGGCAGACTGTGAAAATGCAATAATTGAAGAACAGGTTACCAACGGGATTGCCGTGAGAATGGCTGTCTTTTCTCTTCTCTGCGGAAAAACTCTTGAGGACATAAATAAAGAAAAATGAAACTTTGCATTAAAAACGGACGTGTGCTTGATCCTGCAAGCGGGCTTGATAAAACAGCCTGCGTTAATATCGAAGACGGAATAATAAAATCCATCGGTGAAGCCGAAACTGCTGATGAAACAATAGATGCGGCAGGAAAACTCGTTCTTCCGGGATTGATTGATCTGCATGTACATTTCCGTGAACCTGGACGCGAAGATCAGGAAACTATCGCGGGCGGATGCCGGATAGCGGCGAAGTCAGGATATACATCTGTTGTTACAATGCCGAATACCAATCCTCCGATTGACAATCAGGCTCTTGTAAAATTTATCAAGCATGAAGCCGAGAAATCCGGTCTTTTGAATATTTTTCCCGCTGCTGCCGTTTCGAAAGGAATGAAGGGAGAGGAAATCAGCGAGATGGGTGAATTGCATACTGCCGGTGCAGTCGCATTTACCGATGACGGAAAGCCTGTAAGCAGTTCCATTCTTATGCGCAGAGCTCTTGAGTATTCCCGTATGTTTGATGTTCCTATTATGGCACACGAAGAAGATCATCTTCTTGTTGATTCAGGCGTGATCAATGAGGGAAAGGTTTCGGCATCGCTTGGTCTGCGCGGAATTCCGAATGCCGCAGAAGAAGTTATGATTGCGCGTGATGTTATCATTGCAGGGTTATCGAAAGGAAGACTTCATGTTCAGCATATATCATCGGGCGGATCTGTTGAAATAATCAGAAACGCAAAGAAGCGCGGTGTAAAGGTTACATGCGAGACGGCGCCGCATTATTTTTCGCTGACTGATGAAGTTGTGAGAGAGAAGCTTGCACTCGCTAAAATGAATCCGCCGCTAAGAACCGAGGATGACCGTATTAAGATTATTGAAGGTCTCAAAGACGGAACTATTGACGCGATTGCGACTGATCACGCGCCTCATCTGATGAATGAGAAGCGTCAGGAAATCGAATTTGCTCCGAATGGAATAATCGGTCTTGAGACTGCAGTTCCTTTGATGATAACGAAACTCGTTAAGGAGAATGGTCTTTCTTATAATGAAGTATTTGCTAAAGTAACGTGCAATCCTGCGAAGATTATAAAAATCAAAAAAGGCGAAATAAAACCCGGTTATGACGCTGACATCGTAATTATAGATCCGGAAAAGAAAGTAATTATAAACGATGATTTTGTAGCTTCAAATTGCAAAAATACTCCTTTTATGGGAGCAGAACTTTTCGGTTCAGTGGAATGTACGATTCTTTCAGGACGCATCACATATAAAGCTTAATTACTTAAGCTTTATTGTGATATCTACTCTTCTGTTTTGTCTGCGTTCCGTTTCTGTTCTATTTCCGTTAATCGGCCGGTCTGGTCCGTATCCTTTGTAAGAAAGCTTATCATGACCGACTCCGCCTTTTAAAAATTCAGCTACATTATTCGCGCGGTTTTCAGAAAGCTTCATATTGTAGCCGCGTGTACCGGTGCTGTCCGTGTGGCCTTCAACGATTATTTCACGGTCGGGATATTTCTTTTTGATAATATCTATTACTTTTTTCAGGGTTTCCTGAGTTTCAGATTTCAGCTTTGCCGAATCGAAATCAAAAAGAACTTCTCCCATTCTGAGAACTATTCCGGTATCATTGCTTTCAACGGTTATTCCGCTGTCTTCCGGCAGTTCTTTTTTTATTTCTTCCTTGTCTTTGTCTTTGTCATTTTCGGCTACCGGACGATAGACTTTCGATTCAGTGTCAATATTCATTCTAAATTCATAAGTAGTTACGGAACCTCTGTTTAAAAAGGCAAAAATAATCCGGTACTTGTCGTTCATTCCGATTACCTGATTTTTTGCGGTGTCCCAGTAAATGATTCCGGTATTTTCTCCGACAATCTTGTTCGGAATATCGGGATGTTTAATCTTTTTCTCTGAAAGATCCTTGTTTATCACAAAGGTATATTCTATTATCGCCGTCTTGACTCCTTCCATGTCTGCAAATCCTTTGAGCCGGTATTTTGCAGAAAGAAGAAGACCAAGCTCCACGGAAAAATTGTCGAGATAAAGTTCGACCGGTGCAGTCCATTCATCACCTTCGGCTATTTCTTTGTCGGGAAACATCGGAATATGGCGTAAATTAGGCATCAGATATTTATCAGGAACCGAATATTTTCCGTTTTTATGAATTTCAAAATCAGACAATTTTTTATCTGTAAGTCTGAAAACTTTCTCATCATGTTCTCTTGTAAAAACTGAGAAACCTCCTTTTACAAAAGATCCGTCTTCTTTTTTGTCATAACATGTCAGGTCAATTATATTGCGTTCTTCGTAAATGCGCTGAAGGGTGTTGTTTATCAGAAAATTTATTTTAGCAGTTTTAACAAGTTCCAGGCGGTCGTCTTTGTTCAGGTTCCAGTGAAAATCAGCGGAAAAAGATAATATGGGAAAAGCGGCAATTAAAAGAAACAAAAATGGTTTTTTTAACATAAAATCCCCTTTCAGATTATGTCGGCTGAAACATGGATTTAGTTAAATATTTTTTTCTTTAATTCTCTTTATCTGGGTCAAAGATCTTTCTGCTTCTTTGTGAAGAATTGTGCATGTTTTGTCTTTTAGCACCTTTTCGAGAAGATTAACAGTCTCGTTGTCAGCGAATGATTCCAGTGCCCTTATGATTTTCCACTTAATCATTAGGTTCTGTGTTCTGCCGTAGATTTTTATTAAAAAGGAAGAGTCCCGTTTGTTGTTCCCATAGAAATGAATAAATCCGTAAGCATCTAAGGCTTCGGATACTGCGGATTCGTCTTCGCTCATGATAAACTCTTCAAGCGGAGCAAGAGCTTCTTCTCCGATTTTTGTGATAGTTCGAGAAACAATATCACGCGGAAGAGGAAATGATTTTTTGCGGAATTTTTCTTCAGGTATGGTTTTATGCTGATTTGTTCCGATTTTACCGAGAAGAGGCAAAAGATATTTTAATGATATAATTCCAAGAGTTCCGAGACTTTCACTGATTGCTATTTTTGAATAAAGTTTTGTTTCTTTGATAAGAGCTTCTGCAAGCATCTGGGCGCATTCATCAGTTTTATGATTTGAGAGAACTCTTGCCGCAGCTGTTCTTTCTGTAGGCAAAGGGGATTCAAGTTTCTCCTTGAGAATGGTAAAGTTAAGCTTATGATATTCTTCTATAAGGCTGCTGTCGTCAAATCCTCTTGAGCCAAGAGCTGTTCCGGATGATTTCTTCATGCTATGAAAAAAAAATAAATCCTGATTTTTGTAAAGAAAAATGTTACCTGATAAGCTTAAGATCCTTAAGCTGTTTATCTACTTTATCTTTGGTTATAGGTTTTACAATATATCCTTCACACTGACCGGCGAAAGCTGTCTTAATGCTGGCAAAGTCGTCGAGAATTGTAGTCATGATGATTTTTGCGCCGTCTAGACCGCCTATATTAAAATTGCTTTCGATATCGCGAATTCGTTTTAAAACTTCATGACCGTCAATCTCTTCGAGCATGATGTCCAGGAAGATGAGGTTGTAAGGTGTTTTGTTTTCGATTGAATTTTTGACTGCAGAAATCGCTTCTTTTCCATTAATTGCTACATCGCACTCGCCGTAATCTTTCACCATAGCAAGAAGAAGATTGCGGCAGACAAAATCGTCATCTACGATTAAAATCTTCATTATTCCTCCCGAATAAAAGCATGAGTTGGGCGGATTAAGCAAGCTGCTGTTTTGTTCATTAGATATGATCGTTCAATTTGATATAAAAGTCAAATAATTTGCCTTGGTTAATTTGTAAAACTTTGTTTAGAAACATTCTCCGATTCGATAAATAATTTTTCTGCGTGAGTTCTGATTTCTTCCGGATTTCCGGATTTTGAAGATTCTTCCAGCAAAGAGCTTATCGATGCCAGATTTTCAAGAAGAAGAGATGAAGAAGCACCTTTTAGTTTATGCGCCGCTCGCATAAGCTTATCTCTTTCAAGCGGATTTAGGGCATTTTTTATTTCATTGATATATTGCGGCAAAGTAGAATTTTTAAAGCCATCAAAAACAGAGGTGACGCTCGTCTCGGGTATACCGAGGAATGCAGAGAGTTTTGCGAAGAAAGCTCCATTATCAGGTTTCATTATCTTTGAATTGAGATCATGCCGGACAAAACGCGAAAGTCCATCGGACAATGTTTCAAAGGAAACTGGTTTAACGATAAAATGATCCGCTCCGGCTTTAATAAATTCATCCCGTTCGGAAGAAAGAGCTCGGGCGCTTAGAGCTATTATGGGAGTTCTTTTTTTTGAATTTTCTTTTTCATGATCGCGGATTTTTTGAGCTGCGGTCATTCCGTCCATTTCGGGCATATATCCGTCAAGGATAACTGTGTCATAGTGTTTCTTCTTGAATAGCTCGTAAGCTTCTTTTCCGTTTGAGGCGGCGTCACATGTAATTCCGAGTATACTGAGCATTTTTATCAAAAGCTCGCGCGATTCAGTTGTGTCTTCGGCAATCAGAGCGTGTATTGGACTTATTGTTTCAGAGAAACTCCGGATTTGAGTCTCAGCCATAAATTCCTCCTTCGGCGCAACCGGAAGTTTAAGTGAAAAAAAGAATCGGCTTCCTTTACCTAATTCGCTATCTACTGAAAGATTTCCTCCCATCAGATTTACAATGTTCCAGCTGACGGCGAGTCCGAGTCCGGTTCCTCCGAAATTCAGCGGAACTGAAGGATCGACTTGTTCAAACGGATCGAAAATATTTTTTTGTTTTTCCAGAGGAATCCCCATCCCAGTGTCGCTCACTGATATATTAAGAGTTGCTGAAGAGTTTTCAGTTTCAGCTGTTAGTTCAACTTTAATATATCCGCCGGTTGGAGTGAATTTTACGGAATTTGCGACGAGATTCAATATTACCTGATGAAGTCTAAGCGAATCACCGATACAATGAGGAACATGATTGTGTTTGAAATCGAGAAGAATATTTTTTCTAAGGGTGGTGAGTTCGAAAAGTCTGATGGTATGATTTATTGTTTCAACAGGATCGAAGGGTTCAGAGATTATTCTGAACTTTTTATGCTCTATTTTGGAAAAATCGAGTATATCGTTTATTATACGCACAAGATTTTTAGAGCTTGTTTCAATTATTGTTAGATATTCTTTCTGGGTTTCGTCAAGATCGCCGAGAGAAATAAGTTCGATGTATCCGAGAATATTGTTAAGCGGGGTGCGTATCTCGTGGCTCATTGATGAAAGAAAGTCGCTTTTTACGCGGTTTGCTTTCTCTGCTTCTGATTTAGCAGTTACTAATTCTTTATGCTGTTTCATTAAACGGAAATGTGCGCGGTTCATTAACTTGGCTTTATAGGCAATCAATGATGTGATGATTATTGTTGATAAAGGAACCGCTATCCCGGGAATTGTTTCGTGAATGTTTGAAAGAAATACGGCATTGAGTGCGGCGAAGAAAGATAAAAGATTGAAACATAAGGATACGTAATATCCAATTCGCTGTACTTTTACTGTTATATAAACGGATATCAGAACTTCAGCTTGAGCAAATAATCCTGCAATATAAGGCGGAGATACCGGTTTGGTAATAAATGAAATAAAATAGAGAGCTGCTGCGGCAAAAAGAATTGCCGCTTTTAAGGGAGTTATAGTGAAAGGATTTGTTTCGATAGCTGATACTTCTTTCAGTAATTTTTCAATCCGCATAACTGCTCCAATCATTTCGGAAAGCTTTTAATTCTATCTGTTAATTCTTACGATAGCAAATAAAATTCATACAGATTGAAATCTCGTCTTTCCAAAAATATATTGACAAATGCCCTCTTAAAAAAAGTCTTATGCTGAGTTATTTTGTATCGAGAAGGGGCCTGCTATGGATTATTCAAAAACCGTTAATCTGCCTGAAACAGATTTTCCTATGAAAGCGGATCTTCCCAACCGGGAGCCGGGAATATTAAAAAGATGGAATGAAGAAGACACTTACAATAAGATTCAGGACGAAAGAAAAGATTCGCCGTCATACATTCTTCATGACGGGCCTCCATATGCCAATGGACACATCCATATCGGCCACGCGCTTAATAAAATTCTCAAAGATATTATTATAAAGCATAAGACTATGTCGGGTTTCCGTTCTCCTTACGTTCCCGGGTGGGATTGTCACGGTCTGCCTATTGAACTTCAGGTCGGCAAACAGCTCGGCGAAAAAGCCCGTTCTATGAGCAAGGCAGAAATCCGTACGAAGTGCCGCGAGTACGCGAAAGAGTTTATTGATATCCAGCGTGAAGAATTCAAACGATTGGGTGTTTTTGCCGATTACGAGAATCCTTATCTTACAATGTCGAATGATTATGAAGCGACTATCGCGCGTAAGTTCGGTGAACTTTTTCAGCAGGGATATATCTATAAAGGAAAGAAACCGATTTACTGGTGCCCTTCATGCGAAACGGCTCTTGCTGAAGCAGAAGTTGAATATGGAAATCATACTTCAGAGTCTGTTTATGTGAAATTTCCGATAGAGAAATCTTCTCTCAATCTTGAAGGAGTTGATTCCACGGCATTTGCCGTTATATGGACAACTACTCCATGGACTCTTCCTGCGAATCTTGCCGTATGTCTGCATCCTGATTTTGACTATTCCTTCTATAAATTCGGAAACGAGTGGTATCTTCTTGCCGACGGCCTTGTTGAAAAATTTGAATCTGATAACAGTTTGAAAAGGGAAAAATCCGTAAAAGCAGATAAAGAAACCGTCGCCGCCTTGAAGGTCAATCATCCTTTCATAAAACGCGAATCGAAAGTGATTTTCGGAAGCCACGTAACACTTGAAGCCGGAACAGGTATTGTTCATACCGCACCGGGTCATGGTATGGAAGACTATATCGTCGGTCTTCAGTTCGGACTGGATGTTTTCTGTCCTGTCGATCATCAGGGCCGATATACAAATGATTATTCAGAAATGCAGGGCGAAAAGGTTTTTGCCGCTAATGATAAAATAGTTGAAAAGCTCAGAAACGACGGTTCGCTGATTTCCTCCGCGAAAATAGAACATTCATATCCGCATTGCTGGAGATGCAAGAAGCCTCTTATTTTTAGAGCAACAGAACAGTGGTTTCTCGGAATAGATGCAAATGATCTCAGAAAGAAAGGAATAGCTTCCGTTGATGAAACAAAATGGATTCCCAAATGGGGAGAGTCGCGGTTCAGAGGAATGGTTGAAACGCGTCCTGACTGGTGTCTTTCGCGCCAGCGTTCATGGGGAGTTCCGATTCCTTCTGTCAAGTGTGCTAAGTGCGGAAAGAATTCAACCACTGCCGAATCTATTTTTCATTTTGCCGAACTTGCAGAAAAGAAAGGTATTGATATCTGGTATACGGAAGACGTGAAGAATCTTATTCCTGAAGGGCTTAAATGCTCTTGCGGAAACGATACTTTTGAAAAAGAATATGATATTCTTGATGTATGGTTTGATTCCGGTGTATCGCATTTTGCCGTACTTGATAAAAGAGAAAAACTTTCATGGCCGGCAGATCTTTATCTTGAAGGAAGCGATCAGCACCGCGGATGGTTTCAGTCTTCACTTTGGCCTGCGGTAGCACTCAAAGGAAAGGCTCCTTTTAAGACTGTTCTGACTCATGGTTTTGTTCTCGATGAGAACGGTAAGGCGATGAGTAAATCGATCGGCAATGTTGTTCCGCCTGAAAAGATTATCAGCCAGTACGGAGCGGATGTTCTGCGTCTATGGGTGGCTTCCGAAGATTACCGAAACGATCTTAGAATCGGTTTCGATATGATGAAGCAGATTGCCGATTCGTACAGAAAAATAAGAAATACCTTCAAGTTTCTGATCGGAAATATTTCGGATTTTGATCCTTCAAAACATAAGGCGGATTATAAGGATCTTTCGGAAATTTCAAAATGGATTCTCAATAATCTTTATAAACTCAACAAAGAATGCATTGATTCTTATGAAAAATTCGAGTTTCATTTAGTTTACAGAAAGCTTTTGAATTTCTGTGCAGTTGATCTTTCTTCGGTTTATTTTGATAACTCGAAAGATATTCTTTATACCGAATCTAAAAATTCTCCTAAGCGCAGAGCTGAGCAGACAGTAATCTATGAGATATTCAATACTCTTCTCAGGCTTTCGGCTCCTATTCTCGCATTTACAGCGGAAGAGATATGGCAGTTCGGAGATAATAAAGGGACTATTCATTCTGAAAAGTATTATGAGCTGAATTCCGTTTATAATAATTCTGAAGTGGAAGAGCGCATCAACAAACTGGTTAATGTAAAAAAAGATCTGATGAAGGCTCTTGAAGACCAGAGAAAGAAGAATCTGATCGGAAAATCCATTGAAGCAAAAGTTGAAATTTATGTTGAAGATGCTGCTCTTTCTTCGATGATGAAAGAAAAGATCGAAGATGTAACCAGATTCTTTCAGGTTTGCAGAGTCGATGTCGCAGAGAAAAGTGAAGGTCTCGAAAAATATGATTTCTGTTTTATCAAAGCCGGAAAAGCCGACGGCAAAAAATGCGTCCGCTGCTGGAATTATTTCGAAAAACTCGGGGATGATCCCGAGCATCCTGAATTATGTAAACGCTGTGCATCAGCGGTCAAGGAGATGACTAAATGAAAGTGATGATGAAAAAACATATTCTTGTGGGCGTTATTGCGTTCACTGCTCTAGTCGTGGATGTTTTTACGAAAATACTCGTTGAAAAACACATAATGATGGGAGAAAGAATCGATGTAATCGGTTCTTTTGTCCAGTTTACAAGAATCTACAATGAAGGCGGAGTTTTCGGCATTCTTCAGGGATACAAAAATTTCTTTCTGATTGTATCTTTTATCGTGCTTGCCGCGCTTGTAGTTTTTTATTATTTTGAAAAGAACAAAACGAAGATTTTTGTAGTTGCTATGGGTCTTATTTTCGGCGGAGCATGCGGAAATATTTCTGACAGACTTCTCGGAAAAAAGGGAGTTGTTGATTTCGTTTACGTCGGATTTGAAAACACCAGATGGCCGGCATTTAATGTTGCGGATTCATGCATCGTGGTCGGTGCGGTACTTTTGATGATTGTGTTTTTTATCCAGGAAAGAAAAAAGAAATCGGCAGAATAATATATTCTGCCTGGAGAAATTATGCCGGAAATCAAAAAAGAACGTGTTGAAAAATATTTTAAAGAACTTGCCTCAATTTCTTCACCGTCATGGGATGAGGTAAAGGTGATTTCGTATATTGAGAATTTTGCAAAAAAACGGAAACTTACGTTTAAAAAATTCCAATGCGGCAAATCATTTAATGTAATGATTTCGTTAAAAGGCAATTCCGGCAATGATACTCTTTTGTTTGCTGCGCATACTGATACGGTAACACCATGTGATTCGATAAAAGTAATGGAAGATTCAAAACGCTTCTTTACTGACGGAAAGAGCATTCTCGGCGGGGACGATAAGGCGGCTGTTGCTGCTTTTCTTGAAGCGATCGATGTTATATATAAAAGCGGAGAAAAACACGGAGACGTTGATTTTTTGTTTACCTGCGCGGAAGAGGTCGGACTTTGCGGAATGAAAGGATTCGACATCAAGAATACTCGGGCGAAAAAAGCATTTGTTTTTGACAGTGACGGCACAGTCGGAAGTGCAACCGTAGCTGCGCCGTATCAGATTGTGATGCAGATATCCCTGAAGGGAAAGGCGGCTCATGCGGGAATGGAGCCGGAAAAAGGAATAAGCGCGATATATGCCGCGGCAGAAATTATAAATTCACTTCCTCAAGGGCGTATTGATTCTGAAACGACTACGAATGTCGGAAAGATTAATGGCGGAACAGCGAATAATATTGTGACTGAAAATTTAACTTTTGAACTTGAGTGCCGTTCACTCGACAAGAAAAAACTTGATGCCCTTACATCTAAAATAGTTTCAGTAATAAAATCTGTTAGTTCAAAACGTAAAATTAAAGCCGTAATTTCAACAGACCGTGAGTATTCAGGATATTCAATATCCCAAAATGATAGTATAATTTCTCATTTCGAGCGCGCCGCAGCGTTATGTAAAATAAAACCTTCTTACAAAAAAAGCGGCGGCGGAAGCGACACCAATATCCTTAATGAAAGGAAGATCAAGGCGTTAAATCTGTCTGTCGGCATGTCAAAAGTTCATACGACTGATGAATTTATAATGAAAAGCGATCTTCATAAAAGTGCGGCGATGGTAGTTTCCTTAATTCTTTCTAATTGAAAGACAAACTGTTTATTTCGCGAATTCGGCAAGAGCTGATGAATTGTTTTTCATCATGACTGCGAAATCTTCTTCCCATGCTGACATAAAAAAGAAAAAGGTCTTTTTTACGTACGGGAGGGGATAAAATGCTTCTACAAACAGTTTGCCGTTTTTTGAATAATACTTCGCGCATTTACATTCGGAATTTATTTTATTAATAAGCTTATAAAACTTGGCTTCCTCTGTTTTGATTTTTTCCGAAAGCGGAAAATGAGCGCGGAGAATAAGTCCTTTATCTTCTGCATAAATTTCAAAGTTAAGATTTCCTTTTTTTTGAACGGAGATTCTGGCTTCATCCAGTCTGCAGACGTACCCGGCTTCAGAGAGCTGGACTATAATCGGTTCGGGGTCAATTTTGTCAGCCGAAATCCCGGTTGATAACATCAGACAGCAGAGAATAAGAACTGCCGGCTTCATTTTAAAATTCCTGAATTTTCTATAACTTCGCTTATAGCGCGCGCTTTGTTGAGAGGGTAGAAATGAAACCCCGGCACGCCTTCTTTCATCAGATTTTCAACCTGCGTTGATGCGTAATCGACACCGATTTGAAAAATCTTTTCAGCATCTCCGTCAGCATTTTTAATGTCGGCGTCCATTTTGCGGGGAAGAATTACGCCTGAAAGATTCACCATGCGCTCAATTAGAGGAAGAGTTACAACAGGCATAATTCCCGGAATAATTTTCACCGAAATCTTTTCTTTGACGCAGAGATCTCTGAAACGGAGAAACTTGTCGTTCTCAAGAAAAAGCTGTGTGATGATAATTTCCGCACCGGCGTCTGTTTTTTCTTTGAGATGCCGGATGTCTTCTTCTATTGACGGTGCATCAGGGTGTTTTTCCGGATATCCTGCTGCTGCAATACTGAAACCGTTTTTTGATTTGATGAATTTAATCAATTCGCTCGCATAAGCAAATCCGTCTGCGGCAGGAATAAAATCTGCAGAACCTGCAGGAGGATCTCCCCTTAGTGCTAGAATATTTGTCAGTCCTAGCGTTTTTACTTTTTCAAGATGCTCGGCAACTTCGCTTTTAGAATTGCCGACACAGGTAAAATGCATCAAAGGTTCTATGGAAAGTGATTCTTTAATTTTCATTGAAAGGTCGATGGTTTTTTCTCTGGTTGATCCGCCTGCTCCATAGGTAACTGAAACATATGCCGGATTGAACTTTTTCAGTAATGAGAGTTCATAAAAAAGATTGTCAATTCCTGTTTCGGTTTTCGGGGGGAAAACTTCGAAAGAAACAGCAAATTTATCGAAAGCATTTCTAATCTGCATATATACTCCACGTTAAGGTGTAATGATTATAAAGTTGCTATTTTCTTCAAACAAAATTTTACTTAAAAGGTATATTTCTTGACTTGGTTTCAAGCTTTTTTAGCATAAATTAAAGATCCTATGTTTTCCGGAATATTGTATATTGATGAAAAGTTTTATCGCCCGAAAAAGATTTCTGTTTTCAGCGGCTGTTGTAATCTATCTTGCCGGTCTTTCATTTTATACTCTCAGCGATTATTTTTCCAATAAAAAGCTTCATGAGAATAGATTGATTGAAAGCGCATATTTGACGGTCAGTGAATGCAAGAGCGGAATTCTTGCGAATCCTGATTTTTTAAAAAGCGGAATATATTCGTTTTATTCAGATAGAATCGTAAAGAGAAGCGATGCAGATTTGCTTGTTATAATTGACTCAGTTAACGACTTTGAGTTTTACAAAGACAGGGCAGGGCTTCTTTCTTCCAGCATGGAGCTGAAGGAGCAGCTTAAGCACCGTCTTTTTGATTCATATTTATATTCCGGACAGTTGAATTTAAAAAACAGCGACAAGTGCACTTATACAATCGTCTACGACTATATTGATGAAAAACGTACTGCACTTGTGGCGTCAGGTTTCGATGACTGCTCATTGCGCTTGCAAATGAAAGCGGAACTCTGGCGAAGTCTGAAAATGCACGGCTTTTTTCTTCTGTTGATTGTTCCTTTTCTTGCTGTGATGGTTTATGTTGAAGAACGCGAAAAAAAAATGTTACTAGAGAGAATTTATACCGAGAGACTTACCGGACTTCCGAACCGGACAAAACTTTTTCTTGATGTAGAATTATGCAAAAATCCGGCAGTATTTATCATTAACATTGATTCTTTTAAGGAATATAATGATTTATACGGATTTGAAGTTGGAGATTTTATAATTTTAGAGATGGGAAGGCGTCTTGAAAGAATTTGTGCAGATGCTTTTTCCGGGTTTAAGATGCAGTTGTATAAACTTCAGGCGGATGAGTATGCTCTTCTTTTAAAGGATTCAATCGAAGATGAAAAACTTTCAGCTCTTGCCGGCAGAATTATTTCGGTGATCAGCGAAAATTCTTTCGCCTATAAAGGCTATGATATGAATGTTTCCGTGACAGTCGGCATTACAAGAGCTATTTCTGAATCATTTATATCAGAGAAAGAAAAGCGTCAGCATAGCCCGGTTTCACGTGCTGACATGGCTTTAAAGAAGGCAAAAGCCGATAAAAAGCATTTTCTGGTTTATGATGAGTCCATGAATATTCCGCAGGAATATGAAGAGAATATCAGACTTACAAAACTGATAAAGAAATCAATAAGAGCGGGATGTATTATTCCGCATTATCAGCCCATTATAAATAATTTAAATCTGAAGATAGAAAAGTATGAATCTCTGGTAAGGCTTCGTTCGGAAGACGGTCAGATTATTAATCCTTCAATGTTTCTTCCGGTGGCAAAAAAAACGAAAATGTATTCAATGATTACCAGAATTATGTCGGAAAAAACATTTGAATATTTCAAAGACAAGGATTATGAATTTTCAGTTAATCTTTCTGTAGATGATATACAGAATGAAGACACAGTTGCGTATATCATTGATTTGATTTCAATTCATGGGAAGTCTCTCAGCAATAAAATAATATTTGAAATTGTTGAATCAGAAGGAATTGAAAATTTTCCAAAAGTAAAGAAATTCATAGAGAATATAAAATCCGGCGGATGCAGAATTGCCATTGATGACTTCGGTACGGGTTATTCAAATTTCAATTATATCGGCGAATTGAATGTCGATTTTATTAAAATTGATGCTTCGATGATTAAAAATATTAATTCCGATAAAAGCAGCAGAATTATAACTGAAACGATTGTCGGATTCTGCCAGAAGATGGGAATAAAAACTGTTGCTGAATTTGTTCATTCAAAAGAAGTTTTTGAAGTGGTTAAAGAAATAGGAATCGATTACTCGCAGGGGTATTATTTTGGAAAACCAACGGATAATGTGGAGTCTTAATGGATACATTTCTTGAAAAAGCAACACCTGAATCAATTAAGAAAGCTGCCGGAATTATTTTAAGCGGCGGTCTGGTTGCTTTTCCTACAGAAACGGTTTACGGCTTAGGTGCGAATGCTCTTTCAGCTGATTCCTGTATAAAAATCTTTGAAGCGAAAAAACGGCCGTTTTTTGATCCTCTTATATGTCATGTTTCCTCTGTTGAAATGATTGATAGAATAGCGTTTGCAGAAGATACGGCTTTAACTGTTTTCGATAAGTTTTCTCCCGGACCTATAACCGTTGTGATGAAAAAAAAGGAAATTATACCGTCAATTGTTACATCGGGGATGGATACGGTTGCGGTTAGAATTCCGATGCATGACACTGCACTTTCTCTCATAAAATATTCTGATGTTCCTATTGCTGCACCAAGTGCGAATCCTTTCGGTTTCCTGAGTCCGACTGAAGCAGTTCATGTTTATGATTCGCTTCATGGAAGGATTGATATGATTATTGACGGAGGAAAATGTTCGGTTGGTGTTGAATCAACTATAGTCAGTTTTCTTGACGGAAAGCTTTCCGTGCTTCGTCCGGGAGGAATCGGAGTTGAAGAATTGCAGGATGTTTTGAAGATGAAAGCCGAAATATACTCAGGAGATTTGAAATCAGCTCCGGGAATGCTTGAATCGCATTATGCACCGGTAAAAAAACTTGTTTTAATAGAAGAAGGAGAGGCAGCTGATTTCTCGTCCGCGGCTCTTCTTTCATTTTGCGGCCAAAATGCATCAAGAGCCGAACACTTTGAAGTCTTGAGCAGAAGCGGCGATGTCAGGGAAGCAGCTGCAAATTTATTTTCGGCTCTTCATAAAATAGACCAACTTCCGGTATCTATGATTTATGCGGAAATGATTCCGGAAGACGGCATAGGTCTTGCGGTGATGAACCGGTTAAGAAAGGCGTCAGCTGAAAGAAAATACGATTTTGAAACTAATTCAGATTTGACAAAAGCCTGATTCTGTTTTAGTATTAGCTTGTTAATAATGATTATATAAAATAAAACACAAAGAGAAACAAATGAAACAATTAATTGATTTTTTTAAAGCTATAATAACATATTTTTACGCGACAAAAATGATTTTTACAAACGGAAGGCTTCTCTGGTTGACGTTTTTGCCGTTTCTTATGAACATAATTATTTTTATTACAATGATTTATTTGTCTGCTGTATATCTTTATCCTTTGCTGTCGGGACTTGTTGATAGTGCAAGTACGAGTCTCTATGATTCATTCATTTCCGCAACAGTGAATTTTTCTGCCGCTCATAATGTCTTGTTTTCCATTGCTGACGTTATAGTTTCAGCTTTTGTAAAATTTATATCATTTGCCGGAGCGATGATTACTGTCATTATGCTTCTTCTGATTTTTTATTATGCGTATCCTGTAATAGGTTCTGCATTAATGTTTCCTTTTCTTGATTTCATCTCATATGAGGCGGAAGTTATTTATCTTGGAAAAAAACCTGATGTTGAAAAAATGTCGCTTCTTAAAATATTTTTTCGTGCAATAATCGGGTCTATAAAGATGCTTTTTTTCTTTTTAATTTTTAATCTTTTTATAATAATACTAAATCTTATTCCCGGTGTCGGAACATTCGTTTATATAGTTCTGAATTTTCTTTTTATTTCATTTATGCTGGGTTTGAATTTTCTTGATTTTTGTTTTGAGAGAAGAGGTTATTCTTTCCGTAAAAAGCTGAAACTGGCTTTTTCTAATTTCGGATTTACCTGCGGACTCGGCATGGTTTCTAATTTGATGCTATCGATTCCGGTTATCGGCTTTCTTGCTTTTTCATTTTCTTCGGTTGCGGCGGCAATCGGATGTAACAAGATAATATTTCCGGTAAAGAAATGACCGAAGGAAAGTTCATTGTTGTTGAAGGGATTGACGGATGCGGAAAGTCAACTTTGATTGAAAAACTTAAGACTCATTTTCCTGATGCAGTTTTTTTGAGAGAACCGACAAACGGAAAAATCGGCATGACAATTAGAAAGAAACTTGCATCCGAAGATGTTCTTGATGCGGATGAAATGCTTTCGCTTTTTATTTTGGATAGAGAAGAAGACTGTGAACTGCATGTTTTTCCGGCAATTAATTCAGGCAAAAATGTTATAATGGATAGATATTATTATTCCAATGCCGCATATCAGGGGGCTATGGGACTCGATCATAATAAAATAATCGCTGAAAACATCAACCGCGGCTTTGCAGTTCCGGACCTTGTTTTATATCTTAACATATCTGCTGAGAAGGCTCTCGAACGTATACGCTTGCGAGCTATTTCTTCCGAGCAATATGAGAAGCTATCGTTTCTTGAAGCGGTTGATTCTATTTATAAAAAGATATCCGATGATAAATTCTGTTTTCTGGATGGAAATCTTTCTCCTGATGAAGTTTTACAACAGGCTCTTGAAAGAATTGGAGATATATTGTGAAGAGCAAATCTCTTTATTTTATTATTCAATTTTCTCTCAGTGCTTTTTATTCACTGTTGATTCTTGTAATGCTTTATCATGTAAAAAAAACCGGAATGGAAAAAGAGCATTTCGGTGCTTTATGTTTCATTGTAGCGATTCTTCTTTTTACCGTTTTCGATTACTTCAGCGATTTGTTTGATTCCTTGTTTGAAAAGAAAATAGATTATAAGTATTATATTAAAACTGTTGATTCGCTCTTGTCTATTAAAACGATTGAGGATTTTCTTCATGAAGCATTCCCGATGCTTGTGCAGCTTACTCATTCTTCTTCCGGCGCCATTTTTTTTATTAATCAAGAAAATGAATCGTTTGAATGCTTCAGATATTCTGCCGGAAAAATAAGGAAAGAAGAGGTGTTTGCTTTTGATTCTGAATCGCCGCTTGTGAAGATAATGAATCATCCTGATGATATTATCATCAGACGAAATATGGCGAGAAACCTGACTTTTGAAAAAAGCATTGTAATTGAAATGGATAAAATAGGGGCTGATGTCGCAGCTCCAATTTATTATCATGATATTTTTATAGGTTTTGTGAGTCTGGGCGGAATAGCCCGCAACGTCACCTCAGATGACTGTGCCACAATAAAAATATTTACATCAAAGGCCGGATCGATTAAGGCGCATAATTTTCTTACAAAAGAGATGATAAAGAAGCGTGAATTTGAAAAAGAAAAAGCAATTGCTCTTAAGGTTCGTAAATCTTTTTTTCCGACAAACGAAGCATCTAATTCATTGTGTGAAGTAGGCTTGTTTGCTAATGCCCGTTCTCTTCTTACAGATTTGTTCTATGATATTTATAAAAAAGACGATTCCATTCTTTTTTCATTTTACACAACAGGTAAGGAAACGTATGACTCTCTAATATTTATGCCTGCCGTAAAAGTTTTAATTCAAACCTACATTCGTATGGGATATAAAGTTAAAGACTCTGTTTTGATGGCAAAGGATATTCTCCAATCAAAAGATCTGATTGATGATAATTTTTCAATCTGTGCAGGTTTGCTTACGGGAGATATTCTTGAATATTATGCTGAGAACATGCCTAATCCCTACAAAATCAGCCAAAATTCAATTGAAGAAGTAAATGTAAATATCAGGATTGAATTGGGAGATCTTGTTGTTTTTGTTGAAAAAGAAATGAAGAATACTATTAGTGAAAAAATAGCTAAAGGGCATTCAGAAATATCATTTATCAGAGACAGAAGAGCATATATTATTGCAGAAAATATTCTTGAATTGGCAAACGGACCTTATGGTTCCAGGAATAAACTGGTGGCGGTTGTAAAATGCGTTTAAAAAATTTTTTTAGAAGCAATATTTTTATCGGCATCTGTTTTGTTGTCCTTTTTGTTGTAGATTTTTTTTCTATTGCTTCGCTTGCAGATTTTTCCTCAAAATATCCTTTTGACAGAATTTTATACGGAAATACATTCAAATATAGTTTTATTGTTCTTGGTAAATCCGATTTATATGATTCTGTTCTGGTAAAAATGAACGGGATTTATATTAATGAAAATAATGCTAAAGATGTTATCCGCAGCAACAGTGAATATCTTTCGACATGTCAGATTAAAAAGAAAAACGGTGTTATTGATGCAATAATTTTGAAAAGATCTTTTAATTATAATATGTTTTCATCTGCTGTATTTTTTATTATAATAGCAAATATTCACATATTATGGGGTTTGATAGTATGGAAAATCCGTCTTGAGTATAAACTTTCATATTACTATTCATTATTTTCAATAAACCTGGGAATTGTCCTTTTTGCACTTTCACTTCTTTTTATGTATGAACATGCAATATATATTGTAATTTTATCTGCTAGTTTTTTTACCGGTCTTTTTTTGTTCTTGTTTTCAGATATGATTAATTCAAAACGAATGAGATTGATGAAAGTTTTGTCAGTTTTGTTTTCTACGCTGCTTGCCGTTGTATCATTTATTTATCTTTATAGTAACGTAGTGCAAACTATAGTATTGATTAATGCAATCAATCTTGTTGCGTTTGTTGCATTATTGGTGTTGTTCATTGTTTATGTTGTAAAATCATGTTTTTCTCTACGCAGGATTCTTCAGATAGGATTCATTTCTTTTGCCGGATTTGTCCTTCCATGCGGAATTCTCCTTTTGTCTAACAGCATTGATATGCCAGTAACAGTTTTTATGAATACTTCATTAACAATGATAATTCCTCTGACTCTTGGAAACAGCTTGATACGTGCGAATGGAAGTTTTAAATTTAAAGTAGATAAACTGTTTCTTGGAGAATTTTCAGCAGATTTTTTTTCAGCCACATTGATAGCTTTTTTCGGAGTATTTGTTTTCAATTTGTATTCGGCCGGAGTATCTGTATTATCTATTTTTCCTCTGGCTTTTGTTGCTATCGTGATTTTGGCTAGTTTGCGCAGATGGCTTAAGTACAGCATAAAATCAAATGATTATAATCATGACGTTTATATATCATCACTGAGAGATATCTCTGTAATTGCCGCCGAAACATCTGAGCTTAATTATAAGCTGGCTAGAATTTATATTGAAGCTTTCAGAATATTATCTCTCAATCAGATGAAAATATACGTATCATCAGAAAGACTTAAAAATTCCAGCAAATCGCCTTTTGAGACTTATGTAAAATATTTTAATACTGATTCACCTCTCGCGGTTCATTATAAGAAATACAAAGGCTTAATAAAAAAAGATTCAATATTTGCGAAATCTCTTTATGAAACATTGTCAGAGGGAATGGAAGAAATATCAAACTATCATGCGGTCAGCCCGATAACCGATTCAGAAACATTTTTAGGGGTTGTACTTCTTGGAGAAAAAATTAACGGAAGTGAATTTACTGAAAATGATATTCGTTTTATAAATTCATTTTCATTTCTTGTCTACCAGATGATTGAAAATGATATTATGTTTACTGATTACATCGATAAGCTGTCATTTGAGCAGGATATGGATAATGCTTCGTTTATTCAGATGAGACTTTTTCCTAAAATATTTCCATCTGATTCAGGACTTGATATAGTCTATTATACCAGACCTTATATCAAGCTTATGGGAGATTATTTTGATTTTTTCAAAATTTCTGAAAATAAAACGGCCTTTATAATAGCTGACGTTACGGGTCATGGAATGCCCGCAGCGATGATTGTTTCTGTTACTTCAATGATTTTCAATTCTCTTATGCGGTTGAACGTTTCTCTTGGCAAAGTTATGTGTGAGCTCAATAATTTTCTATCTTCAAGGTATGCCGGAATTGAACTTATCACGGCGTTTGCCGGAATATACGATAAAACGAAAAATGAGATAGAATATGTTAATGCGGGGCATTGCCAACCTGTTATTTATAGAAAAACAAATGAGCCGGTATTTATCGAAGAAAGATTTAATATGCTTGGTGTCAACCGTACTTCGGAATATACCACAAACTCAATTGCTTTTCGAAAGGGAGATTATATAGTTTTGTACACTGATGGTTTAACTGAGCTATATGATGGAATAAGAAAAGATATTGTCGGAAATCAGATTTTTTACTTTCAGGGCAAAGAAAGATTTAAGAATACCGAAAGTCTGCTTGACGCTTTTGTCGGTACAGTTGATTCTTTTGAGCCGGAGATGATAAAAGATGATGTTACGGTTGCGGTTATCAGGTGTTCTTAGTTTTCTTGCCGTTATTACAGTATTTCCTTGTATTTTGACTGCATCACCAAAGAAGATTGCAGTATTGCAAATACTTGCAGAAGACAATGAATCAGCTTTATATGCAGATATGGCTTACAGCTCCCTTAACGAATTTGTTATGAAGGAAGGATTTGATTCTTCAATAGCTATAGCCGAGTCAAGACGCAAAAAACTTAATTATTATGAAATGATCGATCTCCTTTCCCGTGCAGGAGCAGAGACTGTTTTTTCAGGAGAAATTCGAAAAACTAAAGGTGAAGTTGTTTTCCGTTTTTTTGCGTTTGATCTAAAAGAAAACAATTCCGGAAGAATATATGCGAAATATGAAGCTTCGGCGGATTTAACCGGAGTTTCTCCATATAGCATAAATATGATATGCAGAGAACATGTTATTCGTTTTCTGGAAAAATATTCCAAAGAAAAAAATTTTTCAAAACTGCCTGATTATTATGCCGAAAAAGAAGCAGCAGTTTTGGCGGAAAGCAGTTTCCCAAACTCCTCAAGAATAATATTATTTTCACCTTTGATAAGCGCTTTTACTCCGATATATGTTCCATATGAATACGCCTCTTCAAAAAATTATAGTGGCCTTTCATTATATCTTCTTAATTCCGCACCTTACCAGGCAGCGACTTTCGTTACTGCGTGGAGAATGATAAGTCCGTTTGGAAAGAGAGACCGAAAGGCTTCTTCTTCTGAGAAATTGTTTATGTATTACAATCTTGCTTTGGGCGGGCTTCCTCATTATCTTGCTCTGGCTTCGGATTCTTCGCTTCCGAGAATGAGAAATTTCGGTGCTAGGGATGAGCTGATAGGAAACCGATACTGTGAAGCTTTCTTTATGCTTACTGGAGGCGGATCGGCACATTTTTTTAAAGGGCATCATGCATGGGGGTATTTTTATTATCATGCCGATATGCTGCTTACAGTCGCGGCGATTTGTTCTGTAAAGGGAGAAAGATTTTATTTTATAGATTCTTTTGAGAAAAAGGATAAAGCTAAAATATTTATTGCACTTGCAGGTGTACGCGTTATCGAGGCTGTTCATGCATATTGCAGTGATTACAATATACTTAACGGAGCAGAAACTTCTTCGCCTCTTCCATATCTTTTTATGAATGAAGAGACACTTGAAGGCGGGATGTCGCTTAAGTTTTAATTGTTAATCGCTGATAACAGAAACGAATGTATGCTTTTATTCGATGCTATAAATCCTTTTGTCTCTAAAGTCAGCTCTTCTCCGGTAAGTGATGTTATTTTTGCTCCAGCTTCTCTCAAAATTACCGCAGGTGCGGCATAATCCCATACCGGATCATTAAACTGAATAACTCCGTCGACAATTCCCTCAGCAAGATAAGTTAATTCGCGTGACGATGCACCTATAATTCTGATGCCGAAACACTTTGAGGATATATTTGTAATAAAGTTGATGTTTTTATTGATATCAGATTTGAAATCAGCATCAACTACTATAAAAGAATCCTCTAAAGAGCTTTCTTTTGAAATAAACTTTTTGTCATTTTTCATCGCCCCGCCGTTAATTTCGGCATAATAAAATTCCTCAAACAGCGGAAGATAAACTGCACCGATTATCAGCTGACCGTTTTTTGCCACGGCAATGGAAACTCCGAAGTTATGTGAACTTTTCATAAAATTGTGTGTTCCGTCAAGCGGATCAATTATCCAGGTATATTCAGAACCTGATTTGAGAATTCCGCTTTCTTCAGCGATAATTGAGTGAGTGGGAAAAACCGATTTGATTTTTGATATTATCAACTTTTCGCATTCTCTGTCTGTGTCTGTTGAAAATGAACCGTCATTTTTTAGTTCCGCGCCGGAAATTTTTCTGGAAAATGAACTTTTTAGAAATAGTCCGGCTTCTTTCGCCGTAGCATAGCAAAGAGATGATATGTCCGTCATTTTTCCCCGCTGATGTGAAAGAATCAATAATTACATTTTGCTTTTGCTCAAAATGTAATTATATGTAACATACTTTGATGCAATATGTCAATTGTTTTAGATAGGGTCGGGATTGTATTTGGGTTAAATAAGTGATTGCAATATTTTAGCCCGAAAATATTCTTTAATCGGATGCTTTTATGACAAAAAATGAGGCTGTTGTAAATCTTTTTCTCAGCGTTATGGTTTCTGACGGCGATGTTTCTGATTCGGAAATAGCTGTAATCGAAGATTTTATCGGAAATTTGCATTATTTTGATGTTAATCTCGAAGCATCTGTAAAAAAGATAAGCAGTTTAACGCCTGACAGAATATCGAATTTATTTGATGAATCGATTGTATTTCTGAAGGATATCCCGATGGATGAAAAAATCCTTCTGCTTGATAAAATAAATGATATTATTGAAGCTGACGGAATTATTGCTGAAGGCGAAAAAAATATGCTGATGAAAATCAATTCGATCTGGAATTTCGACTGAATTCTGATATTTAATAAAATTATACAGATCAATTGTTTATTTGATATCTTTTTCCATTTCTTCAGGAATCAGATAAGTAATAAGTATTAAATGCAATGGAGAATATGAATGAGAAGAAACAGATCAATTGTAAATTATGCGGCATTTATGATAACTGCATTTACCTCAATTATCTATTTTGCGCAGAGAATGTATTTTCCTTTTTTTGAAGAAAATTTCTCACTGATTCCTTCAGAAATTATTACGAAGTATCAAGTTTGGCGAATATTTACTTACTTATTTATACATGATCCCATGTCATATCTTCATATATTTTTTAACATGTATATGCTTATTATGTTCGGTATTCAGGTAGAAGCAGAATGGGGGAGAAGACGTTTTTTCTTTTACTATTTTCTCTGCGGTACCGGAGCCGGACTTTTTATTTTTTTGATCGCACTAATCAGCGGTGAAAATTCGCTGACCATGGGGGCAAGCGGAGCTATTTTCGGAATAATGCTGGCTTTCAGCATGCTTAATCCGGATGCCGTAATACTTCTGTTTTTCATTCTTCCCATCCGTGCGAAATATCTGGTCATTCTATATGCAGGACTTGAATTGTTTTTTGAACTTTCAGGTGCTCAGCCGGGAGTCAGTCATGTCGGACATCTCGGGGGATTGCTGACAGGTTTTCTTTACTTTAAATATATGAAGCATAAATTCTCTAAGAGAAAAAAGCGTAGAACATCGAAGAAGCGGTCTGAGTTTTCTGTAGTTTCTTCTGAGAAGAATGAAAGCTCTATAATAATGAAAAATGTTATTCTCGAAAAGCTCCGTGCCGGAAAAGGAAAGGAATCTCTTTCTGATGATGAATGGCAGTATATTAAGTATCTTGATATAATTCACGATTCTTCTGATTCAGAAGAAAAATCCGGAATAAAAAGCGATAAAGAATTCATTAACGAAGTTCGGAATTTCATTAAACTTTAAAAAAGTCAGTTTTCTTTCTTATCTCTGAAATGAGGGAATGAATTTGGTTGATTGATTCCGCTATCATGGAAAGGGATTCATGATTTTGTGACAGATTTTCGCTGAGTGCCTTCATTGTTTTTTCTGCTTCAAGAGAAAACTGCTGATACTTTTCAATTCCGGCTGAGTTTTCCTCAGCTATTGCTTTTACCGAATTAGTTTCGTTTACGGCATTTTCTCTCACGGCCGCCTGCAGCTGCAGAAAATCAAACATTGTATTAATTATTTTTCTAATCTCTTCGGTATCTCCGACTATTGATGAAATCGAATTAACTGCAGATTGGACATTTGTAAAACTTTGTTCAATTTCAGCACTTGATTTGGTTATAAGATTCTCAATGTCTTTTGTACTTCCTGCTGTCTTATCAGCAAGTTTTGATATTTCTTCTGCAACTACGGCAAATCCTCTGCCTGCATCACCGGCTCGAGCCGCCTCAATCGAAGCGTTTAGAGAAAGCAGATTTATCTGATCAGATATGTCATTGATTACATTTACAATATTATTCATTTCATGAGAGCTTTCCTGAATGGATCCCATGGTTTTGCTCAAAATGTTCAATGAGTTTTGTCCGCTTGTGATTTTTTCTGATATGGTTACAAGAGATTCCTTGGATTTCGAAGAACTGGCAGTTAATTCCTGCATGGTTGCAAAAATTGATGCAAGTTTATTGTTAAGTGCGATAAATGAATGATAGAGAACATCACTGTTGAAGCTGATTAGATCGATTTCTTCTCTGTTTTCTATGATAAAAGCTGTCAGCTCTTGATGGAGGTTTGTCTGTTCCTCGGATTTCCGGCTAGCATTTGCAGTTGTTGCGACGGTTTTATCTGCCAAAGATGATGTTTCCATGGTAACTCGTTTGATTTCTTTCATCAATGCATGAAGAGTTTCAAAAAGAACGTTGACTGCATTATATATACTTCCGATCTCATCATGTTTATCTTTCGGGAACCGCATTTCGAGATTACCGTCAAATCTGGCTACATCAGAGATGGTTGAAGAAAATGATTTTATCGGTTTTATGAGTATTCTTCTGATGAAAAGAATAAGAAGAATACTTGCAATGAATCCGGTTATTGCGATTGCTATGATGTAAATAAGAATTTCCCGCTTAGCCTTAACAATCTCGGCATAGTCTATATCAACTCCGATAATAGCGCTGGTTTTACCTTCCGAGTCAATTATGGGAGCATAAGCCGATTTGAATATGCCGTACTGGTCATTTGTAATTGATCCTATTACGGGTATTCCTTCAAAGGCGGATAAAACAGCGCTGTCAGCTTCATATTCCATTCCAATAGGAGAGTGGTTTTCATTTTCTCCCGTATCGAGAATAAAATGTATTTTACCTTCTGAATCTTTTATCAGTGAATATATAAATGTAAGATTGTTATCTTTTTGAATCTGAATCATTTTGTTTCTGTAATAAGAATACTTCTGTGAGTTTTCTGTATTTTCAGATGCTATTTCTTTGTGAATTTCCGGATCAATCATTGCAGATAAGGTTTTTGCGCTTGAAGAAAGAGCGGAATCAATCTTGTCGTTATAACTTAAATTAAGTTTATAAAAGAAAAAACCGCTGGTGAATGCTATCAGTATCAGATTGTTAAGAGCGAACAAAATAGAAGTTTTAAACGATATGCTGAACCCTTTCATTGCAAGCCAGTCCTTCTGTTTAATAGCTCAATTGTATAATTGCGCACAGATAAAGCAAACAGTATTTTACTGTTGTCGGGACTTTTTAGATTAATTTATTTTTGGGTCTTTATTCTATCGAGAAGTGAGTCTATTTCTTCCTGGTCAAGCCATTCGTCGGAAACATCAGTCGTAGTACCGGTTGCAATCATGTACATTTCCATCGCCATGATCAGTTCTTCTTTAGAGACATAGCCCAAAGTTACCATAACCTGACCTATTGCAGTTTGAGGATTGTCTTTCTGCAGTTCGAGAGAAGCACGGAGCTGATCCTCAGTAATTATTCCGTTTTCAACAAGAAATTCGCCTACGCGTTTAAAATTACTCATAAATTCTTTTAATCCGTAAAAATGAAAGTGTCAAGCTAAAATCAGCTTTTTGATTTTCCGGCGGAATTGTCATCTATGATAAACCATTTTACCAATTCGCGTTTTGTCATGCTTTCATCAAGTTTAGATATCTGAGAGATTAAACCTTCATCTGAGTCTGAAAAATCCTTGCTGGTCAGAACCATGCTTTGATAATTTTGATGATAATCAGATTTGAGATCGAGGCTGAACACAGTTTTATTTTTATGAGAATGAAAAAAATCATTCAATTTTCTGTTTTCGTTGAATATTTCGTGTGATGAAAAATTGTGAGAAATAAAACTCATCATTTCGTCAAAGCTTAAAATGAAACGAGCTACCTTGTTTAAGCCGCACGCTATATCTGATATTCCTATTCCGTTTTCGGTGTAGAAAGGAATGAACGGTATAAATTTCAAACGACCGAAAAGAGCTTTTTTTACATATTGTTCTGATGAAAAAGATTTTGAAGAAATGTCTGCAAATATAAATGATATTTCAGAGTCATTCAGAGAGAAAAGATCATTGAAGTTATATATTTCGATCATATCATAATTGAATAATCGAAGAACTGCTTTTAGGATCGTATTCCGTTCTTTGTCAGGTGAGAATACAGCTATTTTTTTTTCTGTATTGAGTTTGCTGAAAATTCTTATGATTTTTTCTAGATTGTTTGTCAGATAGTTGTGATTAAGATAAAACGGAATTGATTTGCTTTTCATTTCGGCTTCAGTTTCATTAGTGAATTCTTCTGAAAAAGCCACTGTTGATAAAGGAAATTCTTTTAATGCAATTTTTGAATCAAAATCAACAGCAGTTAGAATGTAATTTTGAAATGAATCACCAGGATTAATTTGCCTTTTTATTTCAGCATAATCAGAATATATGTTGCTGAAGCAGATAGTGCTTTCGCTTAATATTAGAATTTTAGAAGGTTTCATCGGTTACTTTATGCGTTTCATGAAATCAAAAATTATTCTGGCAGTTAATCCCCATATAGGACCGAAATCTGTTTTGTAATAATAAACCCTGTGCAGCATATTTCCCCATGGTTTATGATACATTGGAGGAAGATTCAGCTTTTTTGAAGGAAGAAGTTCAATAATCCTTCCGTCATCATCTGCACTTGAAGGATTGACAGTAAGTTTTACATGATAAATCTGAGGTTCCTTATCGATAAAAAAAGAAAGAGGAATTGTGAATACTTCTGAAATTTCAAGTTCATCAATAACAATATCTTTTTCTTTTACACCCTGTACGAATCCGGCGAAAGGATGAACTAGAGCTCCCATCGGAGAAATGATTGTATCAAGAGGCAGAAGTTTAGAAAACATTTCCGGTGATATGCCAGTTTCTTCTTCGACTTCACGAAGTGCTGCATCATAAGGTGATTTGTCGATGGATGTATCTATAACTCCGCCGGGAAAAGAAATTTCTCCGCCTTGACGTGTTCCTTCGGCTCTTTTTTCAAAAAGGAATTGAGGCGTTCCGTCCGTTAAAACGAGTGCGACTACAGAGCAGTTTAAATACTCATCCGAACCGCTAATTCCGGTGTTGGCTGATTTAAATTTTGAAATCAGGAGTTCATGATCCATGTATTTATGATTTCAGAATATGCGTAATGATTCAAGTATAATTTGAAAGATTATAGAAAAGAATTATGTTCTGATCTGGCGTATTGAAACAGAAATTATCAGTCGGATATATTGTTTTTGAAAGAAAGAATTATCATCGTCATGTCATCGTGAAGAGGCTGGCGTCCCTTATATCTTGAAATGTCTTTGAGCAATTCATCTTTAATAGTATCAATCCCTCTTTCGGCGTATCTCCCGACGTTTGCCGCGAATCTTACTGAACCGTATTGCTCTCCAGATTCATTGACTTGTTCAATAAGACCGTCTGTCACCAGCATAAAAAGATCATATTTTTCTAATTTGATTTTATCGGAAGGAATACTGTTTTCATTATCTGCTATTCCTAAAGGAATATTGTTGTCTTGTGAAGTGGTTAGTCTGAAGAATCTACCGTTTCTGAAAAGATATATGAGTGAATGACCCATGTCGAAGATTGTGAGTTCTCCGGTTTGTTCATTTAGGTCCGCAAAGACTCCTGTGACAAATTTCTCGTTTCCAAAAGTTGAAAGAAGAAAAGAATTCATTTTTTGAATAAAGGTGCATATACCTGATGAAAAATCATACGCACTGAAAAGACCTCCGATTGCTGAAGTAACGAGGGATGCCGAAATACCCTTTCCGGAAACATCACACAGCGTAAACAGCCATCTTCCTCCTCTATATTCTCTTACATCGTAAAAATCTCCGGAGACTCCTTTTGCAGACCGGTTAACTGCGCACACTGAAAATGATGTGTTTTCGAATATCAAATCTTCTTTTACAATGTTGCTTTGAAGTTTACGCGCAAGCTGAATATCTTTCTGTGTAATTCCTGAAAGATAAATAAGTATGTCTTTTGTAGAAAAAATTCCGTAAAATATGCCTTTCTTTGATATTGCAAAATATTTATCATTTTTAAGACCATGCTTTTCTTCGATTTCTTCGGCAATAGAATAGATGTTGCTCTGATAATCATATACAAAGCAGTTTGAACATATTTCACCGGCAGTTTTGCTGTGATAAAGATCTCTGCCGAATGGCTTGCTTAGAAAATCGAAAAGTATTTTTCTCGAGATAAGTCCGATTATATGTCCGGATTTGTCAGTTATTCCTATCGCCTGAACATCAGCGATTTTTTCCATATCTTCGGCTATCTCAAGTACTGCTGAATCCGATTTTGTATAATAATATGTCGAAGCTATTTTGGCTATGATTTCTCCGTGTTGTTTATCTTTTAAGCTCCTTATAATTGTCTTCAATCCGGAAAGCACTTCATTTTTTTCTTCAGTGAATGACATCATAAACACTCCATGGCTAGGAGTGTTTAACATTAATATAGATAATCTATTTAAATATTTTGTAAAGTTCTGATAAATTATGCAGTTGTTTTGTGCCGGAAATGTTCGACGAATACCTTAGATAACATATTAAGCCTAAAAGATAATGATGACTGCTGTTCCGTTATCCTGTCTTATAATATTCGGTTCTCCTCCGATTTGCTTTGAAAGAGAAGAAACGAGTTTCATTCCAAGACTGTCTGTTTTATCGATATCGAAATTATGAGGAATTCCTTCGCCGTCATCGGCAACGGCAAGAGATCTTTTTCCGTTAGGAAGCAGTAGAAATTCTACAATAATCCGTCCCTTTCTACCATCGTTAAAGGCGTGTTTAATTGAGTTTGAGACTAATTCGTTTATTATAAGTCCGCATGGAACCGCGTCATCGATTGACATGAAAACATTGTCTGAGCGGACTTCGTAAGAAATTTGTCTTATGTCAGCAGAACTTCCCGCAAAAATCTGCTGAACCAGATTTTTGAGATATGAGCGGATTTCAATTCTGGTCAGGTCTGTTGACTGGTACAGTTTTTCATGAATAAGAGCCATGGTTTTTACTCTATTACGGCTTTCGGATAAAATAGAAGTTATCTCGGCATTTTTAATCGTATTAGCCTGAAGAGATAAAAGCGATGATATGATCTGAAGATTGTTTTTGACTCTGTGATGGATTTCTTTTAAAAGAATATCTTTTTCTCTTAGAGTGTCTGATATTTTTTGAGACGAAACCTTGAGTTCGGTAATGTCTGCCGCACAAGAAAGCATTCCGTCAAAATTATGATCGTCATCCTCGAAAGCATAGACATATTCCGAAACCCATTTGAATGCAGAGTCGGCAAACTGCATTTTGTAAATTCCGGTCTGGTTTGTTTTGCTTTTAAAAGCGTCATACAAAGGAAGAAGATTCTTTTCAATTGGTTCATCCTTATAGTCGGAATATATGATAGATGGATTTTTTGATTTGAAAATGTTGTCTCCTACAGATAATCCTGAATATTTTTTTGCAGTGGGATTCATAAAAGTTATATTTCCGTTTTTATCGCAGACTGTAATTGCGTCACGCATTGTTTTGAATATTTTGTCAAGGAGGTTCTCTGATTTTAAAATGGCATTTTCTCTTGATGAAACAGAAAGAACCATTTGGGTGAAAATTTCATAGAATCCGTTGATCTCAGAATAATCAGAATGCAGAAGCTTTATTCCGTAATTTCCGTCAGATATTGATGACATCTGCAAAGCGATTCTGTTTAGAGGTAAAATGAATCTGATTTTGAAATAGTATATTGTTAGAAAAAGAAAAAGCGCAGCAAGAGAGAATGCAAAAATAAGAAGTAATTTCATCGATTTAGCGGGGGCGGTGATTTTGTCATAATTATTGTAAATTGAAACAGTCCATTCCGGGGAAGTTACTGGATAAACGCTTACTCTGTTTTTATTATCATCGGTATAGAAATCAAAACTTCCGATTTTTCCTGATAAAGCCTCAAAAATATGTGTTTCGTTCTTAATATTCCGCCTTTGTTCTGAATAATCCTTAATTGGATGATAGATTATGTTTCCATTTCTATCTGTTATTGTCGTCCAGATTCCGGTGTTTGCAAATTCTTTATCAATTGATGAAGTGAGGGTTTCAATATTGATTATTGCACAAACTGTATAATTGTTTCCGGGAACAGATATAGTGAAACAGATGTTGTTTGATTTGAAAGAAACAAAAGAATCGGAAAAATAGGGTTTTCCGGTTTCTTTGCTTTTAATGAAATATTTCTGTGATGAGTAGTCAAAGGAATCGTAAAAATTGGTATCATATGAATGATTAATAATTGTTCCATTATTATCAAGTATGAAAATTTCTTCAAAAGAATTGTTTACTGCTGCAATATTTCTCAAATAGTCGTTTATCTTGCTGTTATGTATAGTTTGCCTGGATATGTTATCATTGATGATTTTCAGCTGATTTACTGTTTGTTTGAAAAAGCGTTCGTACTCATTGGACATGTTTCCGGCTAAAGTCAGGGAATTAAGGTCGTTTGTTCTGATGAGATTGTCAGAGAAATGATTTATAGAAATAAACAGAAATAGAAACAATAATGAAAAGATAATAATTGTAAAAGCTATGGAGAGTTTATAAATTGATTTTTTGCTTTTTGTTTTCATTTGCTTTTAATAATCTGTCCGTTTTTTATTTCAACAAGATTCGCAGAACGTTGTGCATCTCCATAGCGGTTTATAAGATATTCGCCTGCAGGAGAATCGAATCTTCTTGTTTCGATGGTATTTTTCTTTATTTCTTCAGGAGATAAATAGTTTTTTCTGAAAGACTGAAATAAAAGATAAACACAATCGTATCCATATATAGAAGAAAAAGTTGCTTCAGTGCCGAATCTTTCTTTATATTTTTTTCTGAAATTTAGGAGCGATTGATGTTTGTTTTCTGTGTCGTAGAATAATACAGCTTTAATTCCTTCGACGGATTTTCCGCCGTATGAAGTCAGGTATGATGTCATTGCCCAGCCTCCGGTGAAGATGGGAATGCTGCTTTTTTTACTTCGTATTTTCTGTGCAAATTTTGTGAGATCATGAGCTGAAAAAAGAGCGAGAACAGTATCCGGATTGATTCTGATTATATCATTTACGGCATTTTCAATTGATTTGTTGTCAGTTAAAGAATATTCTTTAACGAGAAAAGGTGTTATGCTTTTTGAGCCGGTGTATTCTGTAAAAAAGCCTATATATGATTCGCAATAGGTTCTGTTTAATGAATCATATATGATAACAATCTTCTTGAGATCTAATGATGAAATTTTATCTGCTACGGCAATAGCTTCACTTTTGGTAGTGGAGCAGACTCTTAAAAAATTATCATCCTTGTCGGTAAAATAATCTGAACTTGAAGACGGTGATATCATAAGAAAATCTTTTCCATTTATCGATGAAAGACCTGCTTTTGACATTTCGCTTGTACTGTGTCCTATAATCAGATTTACTCCTTTTCCGATGAAATCAGAATTTATCGCAGCTGCTTCCTCCGGCGAATTTTTATCATCTGAAATATAAAGTTTAATTTTTCTTTTTCCCAGAATCCCGGATTGATTGATTTCTTCTGTTGCGAGAATTATTCCGTTTTTACAGTGAATGCCGAGGTCGGAATTTTTTCCGCTGAGAGTTGAAGCAACTCCAATGTCGATTGCATGATTGGTGCATGATAAAATGCATACGGAAGATATAAAGACAGCAGAAGATTTAATTGCTTTAATTCTCGATAAGAACATATTTCCCCTTGGAGATTCTATAAAGATAAGTTTTTCTTTCAGCGTCTCCGTTTAAGTTTATTGAAAATGATCCCGTTAAAAGAGAAAAATTTTTTTTTCTGATAATTGATTCTTTTATTTCATCGACCGAAGCATCTTCAATACTAAGTTCATTTTCCTCGATACTTTGTTTTAAAATCATTATCGAGTCATACGCAAGAAGTGAGACCAGAGAAGGTTCTTCTCCGAATTTTGATAAATATTTCTCTTTGAAAACATTGCTTTGCTGTGAATCAATGTTAAAGTTTATAAAATGTGAGAATATGATACCCTCACTATGTTTTCCAGCGTTTTCAATTAACTCTTCGTTGGCTGCTGCTCCTGAGGTGAATATTTGCTGGCGAAATCCGTTTTTTCTAAGCAACTGGCAAATAACGGCAAGAGTTTGTCCTGATGTCAGGATAAGAAAAGAATCGGGATTAATGATTGAGCTTCGGTAAAGAATCTCCGTAAGAGTGTTTTCGTCAGCAGATTCAAAAAAGGTTTTATGAATGATCGAAGATGCTCCTGTCTCATCAGAAAAATATTTAATAAAAGTGGAAGAATAAGCGGCATTGGTTTTATCATATATAACATATATTCTATTATAACCGGAACGCTTGGCAAATCTTGCCGTGAATTCCGCCTGACTGCGGCTTGCCGGGATGATTCTGATAAAATTATCATTTAGCCCGGAGAGGCTGTCCGAAGCCGAATATGGACTTATCATAAGAATTTGTTTGTTTCCTATTGCTTTGAGACCCGCTTTTGACATTTCGCTGGTGTTATGACCTATTATTATTTTATAGTTTTTTATCGCAATTCCGTAATCTATGCCTTCGGCGATTGACGGATTATTTTTATCATCGAAAATATCTAGGACGATTTTGCTGCCGCCGATTCCTCCGGAAGTGTTTATTTCATCGACAGCAATTTCCAGACCGTTTTTTGCATATAATCCAGTTTTACTCCCGGTGCCTGATAGAGTGCCGACAAAGGCTATTTTCTCCTCCCGGCATGAACAAAACAGAAAAACGAAAATAATTAAAAGATTGATAAAGCGCATATTTCATGATTGTATTTCGTTCTTGAAAAAATTCAAGAAGTAAATACTTTTAATACCCGATACGGGATATTTTTGTAATAAGGCGTTTCTATGGGAAAAAACGGAATTAGATCATTTCTTGGTAAAATATTTCATCTTGAAGCAGATACAGATAAAAAGGTTACTCCTCAGTATATAACCAAAAATATTGAATTTGCCGGATCAACCATGTGGATGCTCATTTTTGCCATGCTGATAGCATCAGTCGGCTTGAATATCAATTCTGCGGCTGTAATAATCGGCGCAATGCTTATTTCTCCGATAATGGGACCGATAATGGGTGCGGGTTTTTCAATTGGAACATATGACTTTGCATTGCTGAAAAGATCACTCAGAAATCTGGCATTAATGACTGTTGTCAGTCTTTTGGCTTCAACAATTTATTTTCTAATTTCGCCGCTCAAAGAAGCACAGTCCGAAATTCTCGCACGTACTTATCCGACTTTGTATGACGCACTAATAGCTTTTTTCGGAGGTGCTGCCGGTATAATCGCCTCATCAAGAAAAGAAAGAACTCTGAGCACAATTTCGGGAGTGGCTATTGCAACAGCTTTGATGCCGCCGCTTTGCACTGCCGGTTTTGGAATTGCAAACGGTGACTGGAAGTACTTCGCCGGTGCTTTATATTTATATATTATTAACAGCGTCTGTATTGGTATCGCAACTTTTGTTATGGTAAGATATCTTGATTTCAAAAAGAAAAAATTTCTTGATAAAACTGAAGAGAAGAAAATTCACCGCTATGTATATGCCATTGCAATAATTGTTCTGATCCCAAGTGCTTTTATAGCGTATGATGTTATTTCCGTATCGTCATTCAGAAAAAAGACAGATGTTTTTATCGAAAAAACATTCTTGTTTCCGGAGACAGCACTTTTAAAAACAAAGATTTACAGAGAACGCGGAAAACATGTAATAGAACTTACAACGGCTGGAAAACCTGTTACGGAAGAGATGGAGAAATATCTTTCTGATGCCATGAAAAAATACGAAATAGAAGATGCGGAGCTTCGTATAATTGATTCGTTTCGTCTTCAGAGAGGCGAGGATGAAAAAATTTCTAAACGTGAAACTGAATTATTGGAAAGAATAAAATTCCTTGAGAATGAAATTATTTCAGAGAAAAGTGTATCATCTAAGCTGAATTTCGTAGAGAAAGAGCTGCGTTTGTTCTATCCGCAAATGAAGTCGCTTGAGTTCAGCGAAGTTTCTTCTGTAGAAAACGGAAAATCAAAAAGTAAATTGATAGTGAAGGTTGTCATGCTTTCGAAATTGAATCCTAAAGAAGCGGATAAGATAAAGGAATATCTTTCTTCAAGACTTTATCCTGAGAAAGTCGATATTGAAATAATCACTTTAAAGTAAATTTGAGTTTGATGTTTAAATCGGTTGGATATATTTTATCTTGACAGAAAATATTTTTGACAGACACTTGTTTTAATTATGGAGGAATTGGATGGATATTGCAGTAGAGATGTTCCTGTTCAGGGGATAATCTTTGTGATTCTTTTCCTTTGATTTATCCCGCCGGAAACATCCGAAACGAATAGTTCTCGTTGAATGAACAGGAGCATTGTCCTTATTTTACGCACGCCAGCCGTGCGTCATACGTGTGTATTCACAATAGGAGAATATTATGTTCATAATTATAAAATCACGCATCACAAACTGTTATAGAATATTATTAACAAGAAATGAAAATTTTCTTGAGGCGGCTGGTCATGAAAATTGAAGCCCTGGGATGGAAAACCGCTAATGAAAAAGATTTTGAAGAATTCAGGAAGCGGGGTTTGATTCCTGCAAGAATTATCAAAGAAGCACGTCATCTTTATGAAGCTGATGCCGGAAACGGGTCTCTGCAGGCTCAGGTGTCAGGAAGATTCATTTTTGAATCAGAGTCACGTGCGGATTATCCGACCATCGGAGACTGGGTCGCGTGCCGTGACGGAGGCGGAATTCTTATTATTGAAGAACTACTTCCGAGAAAAAGCCGTTTCTCTCGAAAAGAAGCAGGTGTTCTTACGGAGGAGCAGATAATTGCCGCTAATATAGATTATCTCTGCATTGTCTGCGGTCTTGACGGAGGTCGAAATTTCAGTCTGCGGGGTATCGAAAGATATTTGTCAATGGCAAGAGAGGGCGGAGCGTCTCCGGTAATTGTTCTGAATAAATGCGATATCGCAGAAGACAGGGCGAAAGCTGTTTCGGAAGCCCGGAATATTGCGGGCGATGCTCAGGTCTTTGCCGTAAGTGCTTTAACCGGTGAGGGAGTTGACGAACTGCTGAATAAATTTGATCCTTTTTCCACCATCGCTTTCAGCGGACCTTCGGGTGTCGGAAAATCTGCTCTTGTAAATTCTCTTCTTGGTGAGGGATATATGAAAACAGGCATTCAAAGGGAGGATGATCTCAGGGGACGCCATACAACGACGCATAAGGAGCTCGTTGTTTTGAAAAACGGAGTGATGCTGATCGATACGCCGGGTCTTCGCGAACTTCAGCTGTGGGGAGGTCAGGAAAGTCTTAATTCATCGTTTACGGATATATTAGAGGCTGCGTCAGACTGCAGATTTACTGATTGTACTCATAACGGAGAACCGGGATGTGCGGTCGCTAAACTCGTTGAAAGCGGCGTCATAAGCGAAGCACGTTATATGAATTACCTCGATATGAAGGCTGAACTCGTGTATCTTGAAAGCAGGTTAAGTGAAAAAGGTCATCTCGAAAGAAAGAAAAAAGAGAAAGACCTGAGCCGTTTAGTAAAGCTGTACGCACGGGATCACAGAAAATAATTAAATGCCGATTGCCTGAAATAAGGCAATCGGCCTAAAGATTAATTGACTTGAATAATTATGGCGATTACTATCGATTAATTTGTTTCAGGAATTGGTTCTATCCGATAAGGAAGGACGACTTCAGTAATTTTATGCGATATTATAAAGGAAGGTGATAAGATGTATTTTAATTCAATGTCTCTTTTATTTGTTCTGGCTGTTTACGGACTGACAATTGTCGCAGGAAAGCTGTCGCGTTTTGCATTCGCACGTTCTGTAAAAATTTCCTTTCTGGCTGTTTTTTCGATAAGTCTTCTTTATCTGGTAAATGTTCTATCGGATATTACAAATACTGAAAAACTAGCTGAGGGTTTTCATTTTGTTCTGCTTGCAAATGCCTATTCGGGTATATTGAGAATTCTAATTTTGTTTTACAGTGAAGTCAGAAGGAAAAGTTCAAATAATGCCTGAAAAATACGATGATCTCGTGTCATATTTCGCTAAACTCGGTAACTGCGCGGTTGCTTTTTCAGGAGGCTGCGACAGCTCTCTTCTTTTAAAAATATGTCATGAAGTTCTTGGAGGCCGGTGTACCGCATTTACACATTACTCTCCGTTGATGCCAAGGCGGGATATTGACGGCAGCATTAAATTTTGTAAAGAATACGGAATCAGGCAGATAATTATAGAAAGAAATTCCATATCTGCTAAAGTTAAGAAAAATACTTTTGATAGATGTTATTTATGTAAGAAGGATATTTTTTCGGAAATAATTTCTGAGGCTGAAAAGCACGGGATAAAAAATATCGCGGAAGGAAGCAATGCAGACGATGTTTTTGATTTTCGTCCGGGAATGAAGGCGTTGAAAGAGCTTGGAATACTTTCACCGCTTCTCGAATGTTCAGTTTCAAAAAATGACATACGTGAAATTTCTAAAAAACTGGGACTTCCGACTGCAGATAAAAAATCATCGGCATGTCTTGCAAGCCGTATTCCTTACGGCGAAGAAATAGATGCTGATAAACTAAAGCGTATTGATATGTCTGAAAATTATATTTCATCACTCGGTTTTTCTGATTTTCGGGTAAGAAGCCATGATAATCTTGCCAGAATTGAATTTTTGAAGAAAGATTTTCCTTCGGCTGTTGAAAGTAATATGCTTGAAAAGATATCATCCGCGTTGAAGTCTTTCGGCTTTGTGTATGTTGCTGTTGATGCTGACGGTTTTACAAGCGGAAGTATGAACAGGGAAATTAAGGAGAATAAAATTTGAGGGAAGATATTCTTGTCAATCTGCTGGAAGAAGTCAGAAATGGAACTCTTGATACAAAAGAAGCTCTTCAAAAACTACGTCATCTTCCTTTTGATGATTTGGGGTTTGTGAAGATCGATAATCACCGCGAAATCCGGACGGGTTTCCCTGAAGTGATTTTCTGTCCCGGAAAAACGTCTGAACAGATTCTTGCAATAGTGAAAAGAATGAATGAAAGCGGGAGCAATATTCTTGCAAGCAGAATGAAGAAAGAAACTGCGGATTTTATGCTTGGGCATTTTCCTCTGGCGGAATATTTCGAAACAGCCGGAATTTTTTATATTGAAAACAAAACTCCGGTGATGAACAATAAAACTGTTCTTGTTGTTTCAGCCGGGACATCCGATATTCCTGTGGCTGAAGAGGCTGCGGTCACTGCTGAAAAAACCGGAAATAAGGTTGAACGGGTTTATGATGCCGGTGTAGCCGGGATTCACCGACTACTTTCAGCGCGGGACAAACTTCTTTCCGCCGGTGTTGTTATTGCTGTCGCGGGAATGGAGGGAGCTCTTGCGAGCGTCGTTGGTGGTCTAACTGATAAGCCTGTAATAGCAGTTCCTACAAGTGTGGGATACGGTGCGAGCTTTGGCGGAATCGCCGCCTTGCTTGCGATGCTTAACAGCTGTGCAAGCGGAGTCACAGTTGTAAATATTGATAATGGGTTCGGGGCGGGGTATGCCGCGGCTCTTATAAACAGACAGATAAAGGATTGATGCGTGAAAAATAAAGTTTTGTATTTTGACTGCTTTGCAGGAATCAGCGGGGACATGACTGTCGGAGCTCTGATAGATCTGGGTGCCGATGAAAAAGAATTGCTGCAGAGTCTTGACTCGCTGCATCTTCATGGATACCGTATCGAGATTAAAAAAGCTTTAAAGAACGGAATCAGCGGAACTGATTTCAATGTGATAATCGAAGAAGATCATTCGCATCATTCTCATCACCACCACCATCATTCGAGAAATTTATCGGATATTTCTAATATTATTAATTCATCACCGCTTGATTCTTCTGTTAAAGAACTCAGTCTGAAAATATTTCATGAGATTGCAGCTGCAGAGTCAAAGATTCATGCGAAAAGCATTGATGAAATTCATTTTCATGAAGTCGGTGCGATTGATTCAATTGTTGATATAGTCGCAAGTGCTGTATGCCTGAATATGATAAAGCCTGATAAAATAATATCATCTCCGCTCAATCTAGGTGAAGGCACAGTCGAATGCGATCACGGGGTTTTTCCTGTTCCTGCTCCGGCGACAGCCGAAATTCTGAAAAGAATTCCCGTTTATTCAAGCGGAATAAAAAAGGAAATGACAACACCGACTGGTGCCGCGATTATAAAATGTATCGCTGAAGAATTTTCTTCCTTTCCGGCAATGAAGATCGATTCAACCGGATATGGACTCGGAAAGCGTAATCTTGAAGTTCCGAATGTTCTTCGTGCAGTTATCGGCGAAATGGATTATTCTGAAAAGAAGGTGATGATTGAAACTAATATCGATGATATGAGCGGAGAGCTATTCTCATGTATATTGCCGAAGTTATTAGATGCTGGAGCGCTTGACGTTTTTATTACGCCGGTAATCATGAAGAAAAGCCGTCCTGGGCATGTACTCAGTGTTTTATGCGAAAGCGGAAAAGTTGACGTGCTTGAAGAAATTATTTTTACTGAAACGACAACTTTCGGTACCAGGCGTTATGAAGTAGAGCGAAGTGAACTCGAAAGATCAATTTCGAAAGTGAAGACTTCTTACGGTGAAATATCTGTTAAGAAAGGATACATGAACGGAAAATGTCTGAAGTTTTCGCCAGAATATGAAGAATGCGCACAGGCAGCTCAAAGACACGGAGTTCCCGTGCGTGAAGTATATAACGCCGTTACGGCGCAATTAAAGAAATCGGAGGATTGATATGCACATTCCAGAACAAATGATTAACGGAGCAGTTTGTCCCGTAACGGCCGGAATCGCTGTTACAGGTCTAGCACTTGCAGCTTATGCTGCGGTAAAATCAAAAAAGAAACCGTCGCTTTCTTTTTTCGCGTCGGTCGCGGCTTTTATTTTCGCGGCCCAGATGCTGAACTTTCCGATCGGCGGCGGAACTTCAGGTCATTATCTCGGAGCGGCGTTTGCCGCGATTGCGCTCGGTACGCCTTTCGGAATTTTAGCCATGGCGCTAATCGTAACGGTTCAGGCTGTTGTGTTTTCTGACGGAGGAATGACTGTTTTAGGCGCTAACATAGTTAATATGAGTATTGTCGGTGCGGGTCTTCCCGGAATTCTGTATGCGGCTTTTTTCAGTAAAAATGAAAACGCCTTCAGCCGGATGAGCGGAGTCTTTATCGTTTCATTTTTATCAGTAATCGCAGCCGCTTCACTTTGTTCGCTTGAACTTTCAATTTCAACCGCAGCTTCTGCGGGAGATGTTTTCGGTGCGATGATGAAACCTCATTCTTTGATAGCTCTTGCCGAAGCTTCTGCAACTATGATTTTTGCGGCAGTTTTTGCCGGCAGAAAAATTCAAGCAAACAGCCGCGCATGGAATAAGTCTTTCATTGTCTTTGCGGCTTTTATAATGGCTCTAGTGATTGCACCTTTCGCGAGTTCGTTTCCTGACGGCTTGGAATCAGCTGCCGGGAATCTTGGAATATTGAAAGAAAGTGCACCTCTTTTTGTTACGCCTCTTTCAGATTATACCCTGTCAGGAAGTGAAAATTTCTGGGCTGTTTCACTTGCGGGTGCTTTTGGTATTGTTGTCGTAATGGTTTCAGTTTTGTTTCTCGGTACTTTATTTCAGAGAACGGCTAATGCTGTTTTGAAAAAATGAAAATGAAATGACAGCGCAATTAAAAGCGCTGTCAGAATTATCCGGTTAATAAGATTTATTATAAGGCGCAGAATCAGATACTGCGCCTTATGTGTTTCAGCAGTACGGATATGGCATATATTCCTGCGGAAACGAGAACTACTGCTGCTCCGCATGAGCTTTCAGTATAATATGATATCATCAGTCCGGCGATGCCCGATATGAGACCGATGAATGCTGAAAGCACAAAGTATGTCCTGAGATTTTTTGCGTGAATTCTTGCCGCTGCTGCGGGAAGAATGAAGAGAGAATTGATTATAAGAATTCCGACCCATTTTATGGAAAGAATTACTATTAGTGCGACAAGAATTGAGAACGCTGTTTTGACTATGAAAGGATTGATGATTTTACCGTAAAGAAGAGAAGGTTCAACGCTTATCAGGGAAATTCTTCCTGAAAGGAAAACCCAGAATAAAATTACTGCCGCTAGAATGACTGCAAGATATCCAATCTCTGAAGCGTTTATGGAAAGTATATCACCGATTAAGTAAACCGTGTATTTTGAAAAAGAACCCCCTCTGCTGAGAAGGGCTATTCCGAGCGCGGTTGTCGCGGAAGCAAAAACTCCCATTACAGTGTCGCCGTCGGCTTTTGTTACAGAAAGAAAAATGTTAATTGCAACAGCTAAAATAACTGCGAAAAGAATCATCACAGGTGTCGGATCTGCTGCGGAAAAAAGAAGACCGACTGCAAGACCTGTTAAGGCTGAATGTCCGATAACATGAGAAAAAAATGACATGCGGTTTCCGACAACCATTGTTCCGGTGAGAGCTATTGCAGGTGAAATTATCATGACGGCAAGAAGAGCCGTTTTCATGAAGCCGTATTCTGTCCATTCGAAAGGAAGCATTTCGATGATAGCGTACCAGAACTGCATCATAAGCCGCCGTAAACATGGTGATCTGATTTTGCTCCGGAAAGCCTGAAGTAAACTTCTCCCATTTCGCGTCGGAAATCTCTGCTTGAAAGAACTTCAGAAGGAGTTCCGTGAGTTATTACTTTTTCATTTATGAGATACATTTTATCGGCGTGTTTTGAAATTGCACCTATATCATGCGAGACGACGAGAATCGTCATGTGAAATTTTTTTCTGAGGGAGCAAATCAGTTCATAAAAAATATCAATTCCTTTCGAATCAAGCGCTGTGACTGGTTCGTCCAGCAAAAGAATATCCGGAACAGGATTGATTGAAGCTGCAAGAAGAACTCTTTGAAGTTCACCGCCTGAAAGTTCTCCAATACGGCGGTCTATGAGATTTTCTGCTGAAACAATTCCGAGCTGTTTGATTTTCATTTCTCTGCGCTTTTTAGAAACGCGAAGCCATGTGAAAGGATATCCTTCCGAAAGAAGAAGAAAATCACATACGCTTACAGGCGAGTCTTTCTGCACGGCGATTTTCTGCGGAAGATATCCTATCCGCGGCTTTTTTTTGCCGGAAGAAATACAGAAATCTATTTTTCCTGAATAGGGAATTTCTCCGAGAATTGATTTTAGAATGCTTGTTTTTCCGCCGCCGTTGGGCCCGATTATCGCAGTCAGTTCCCCGCATGAGAATGACAGGTCAATATCAGAAAGTGCTTTTCTTCCGGAAAATTGAACCGAAAGCGAGCGGATGACTGTGCTGCATCCGCTGCATGATGTTGAGCAGTGATTATTCAATCAAAAGCCTTTTTTAGAACAGCAAGATTTTGTTTCATAATATTGATATATGCGTTAATATCATCAGGACCTGTTACAGCGGGGTCAAGAACAAATAGATTTACACCTGTTTCTTTTGCAATTGTCTCAGCTGCTGATTTCGGATATTGAGGTTCCGCGAATATTGATTTAACTTTGGACTGCTTTACAATTTTAACTGTTTCGGCAAGCTCTTTCGCTGAAGGTTCGCTTCCGGGTTCTCTTTCTATGACGGAGGCGATTTCAAAAGATAATTCTCTGGCAAAATATGGAAAAGCTTCATGAAAGGTGACAATTTTTCTGCCTTTGTATTTTGCGAGTGCTGAATGCATTTCTTTCTGAAGTGATTTAATCTCCGCGATGTATCTTTCTGCATTCTTTTTGTAGAGTGCTGAATTTGAAGCATCAGCTTCCGAAAGAACCGTTTCGCAGTTTGATATCATTTTAATCATGTTATCAAGACTGAGCCAAATATGCGGATTCTCTTCAAATATTTCAACATTCCGGTCGAGTGTTCTGACATTAATCTTAGGGTATCTTGAAGTTAATTCATGTGAAAAGCTTTCCATTCCGGCTCCGTTCATTAGAAAAAGATCGGCCTTTTCTATAAGCTTCATGTCTCCTGCGGTAATAGAATAATCATGAAGACAGCCTGTAATAGGAGGAGTCATGTTTATGACTTTAACTTCATCGGCTTCGGCAGCCACATTTTTGGCGATTATATAAACAGGATAAAAAGACGTAATGACTGTGAATTTTGCTTTGCTGTCATCAGATTTTTTGCTGCATGCGGAAAATGCGCATATTGCTAAAATGAGAGGTAAAAGAATTATTTTTTTCATACAGTCTCCATTGCTGATAATGAATACTTGACAAAGATTCAAGACTAAATGCAAATGATTCGCAATATTAAAAAAGGTCAAGACAAATATGGAATGAAATTCTTGAATCCGGAGGTTCTTTAAAATGAATGTCAGAGATACATCTATCAGAAATTCGCTTCTTGAATTTGTTGAAAAGAAAGCTCTTCCTGTAAGCGCTAAAGAAATTCATTCGTCAGGCGGAATGGGAAATATTTCAACAGTTTACAGAGGGCTCGAATATCTTGAAAAGAAAGGCTGTGTATCTTCTATAACGGTTTCGTGTGAATGCGGTCTTGTCAGATATTATTATCCCCAGCATTCGGAAAAATGCTTTCTTCACTGCCGGAAGTGTCACCGGTTTTTTTCGGTTGATGCTCTTGAATTTTCTGATGCAGAAAAGAAAATTGAAAAGAAACTGAATTTCAAAATTTCTGAAAGAGTGATGTACTTCATGGGCGAATGCGGAAAATGTTTGAGTTGAGATGCTGTTATTCAATGCACTTATTGTTATAATATTTCATTTTATAATCTTTAATAAATCCTGAAAAAACATTCACCTCCACCTCTGAGGTGTACCAATCCGATCAACAATATCTTATAGTGCAGATACTTCCTTTCTGGTGACTAAATAAAGGAGGTTGTATGTTCATTAATCAGAATTATTTTAAACGGATGACGAGTGAACGTTTTATCCGTTTAAAACGCCGCGCGTTTTTCACTTTCAAAAATATAATTGAAGGAGCGCGAAATGATCAAGATTGAAAAAGGAAACAGGTATATTGAACTTACCATAATAGGTTATCAATTTCCTGCGGATGAAAACGGATACTATGACAGTAACTGGCTTCAGATAATGCTGAACGCTGATGACGGCAAAACAGTCTGGAGTAAAATTGATCCATCTCTTCTGACGATTGAATTAATTAAAGCGGCTGCCTGGTTCAGGGATTTGTCGGATGGAAGGAATCCCGTATCTCAAATTCTAAGTTTTATCGAGCCGTGTCTTTCGTTTGAGTATTCATTGAGAGAAGGGATGTGTTTGCTTTCCGTTAGATTTACGAGTGAATTATCTCCTTTTTCAAAAGAAAGCGATAGTCTGTACATTGTTGAACTTGAATTAAGCAAAGCGGAACTTGCGGATATTGCAGGACAGTTTGAATGTGAATTTCTGAAGTTCCCGCCGCGCGGAGAAATGGCCGGCACGAAGCAGTGCCGTAATAATTAAACAGGAGGCTTTATGTACACAATTCAGAATTATGTAATGAACATGATGAAAGAAAAAAATATGAGTAAGTATATGTTCCTTTCGCTATTAGGTTATAAAAACATAGCAAAAGGTATAAGGAGATTTGATGCATTTATGAAAGGGGATATGAGCATGAAGCATATCATAGAAAATATTCACAAAGGTCTCGGAATCGAAAAATGTGAAGTCGATATATTAATAAAACAGACAAAAAAGGATATTGAAAAACATATTGCTGAAGAAACTGAAAAGCAGAGAGCTATTGAAAGAGAACACTTCAAACCTTATCTATTTGTTAAAACAGATAGAAAGATTCCAAGTCCGATTTTTGCTTATGCGATAATGGGACTTGAAAGACTGAGACGTATGTCTCTTCCTGAGAATTTCAGTCTGATGAGCGAAATGGAAAAGAGCATAACAATTAGACAAAGAATAAACAAGGCAGTAAGCGAATTTCATGGGACTCTGCCGACAATGGGTCTGATCAAATATTTTATTCTTCACGAAGTCTATGATGACTGCGAGAGTGAGCGGAAAGTTTATGATACTGAAGGAAAACTCGTCAGCGGGGAGGAATATTCAGACAAGTCAGTTTATATAAGAAGAGCTTCTTTGACTGTCAGAGGTCAGCATATTGAACATTTGTTTGATAATCTTCATGCCGCAAGAAAGATAAATGTACCTGTTAAGCCAGTGATTCATTAAGCTTTAACATAGAAGGAATCTTGAAAAAGATTCCTTCTATGTATGTAAATAAAACATTGTTGACTATGCCGGAAAATGTTATTATACGGAAGATGTGCATGGAGGATAAATTTTTGGATTTATTCGAAACATTAAAGAAAAGCGGTGATTGAACGTATTGAGTAGGGGCGGATCATATAAATATAATATATGAAAATGGAGTAAAAGGTTAATGAAATCTATAGAATATTTTTGGAAAATACATGGATTTTCACCAAATGAGTTTCAGAAGAATGCAATTCTTTTTGATGAGGGTCCGCTTTATCTTCCAGCAGGCCCAGGTTCAGGCAAAACAAGAGTGTTACTCTGGCGTACCTTCAATCTAATTGTTTATAGAAATATTAAACCCGAAGAGATATTTCTTTCTACATTTACACGAAAAGCGGCAACCCAGCTGAAAGAGGGGTTGCATATATTATTAAGCTATGCCTCTGCAGAATCCGGGATCTCATATGACATCGGAAGAATGTACATCGGAACAATTCATTCGCTCTGCCAAAAGCTACTTCAGGAAAGACGGATCAGCACAACTCGGGAACGTCATCGTCCTCCGATAATTATGGACGAGCTAACACAGTTTTTTTATCTATACCAAGGAAAAGGATTTCGCGATATTGTTCAGCTTCAATTTGATGATAATAATGAAAATCCCCCGCTATTCTTTTATCAAAGAATTAATCAGTTATTAGGTAAAAATTCAGGATCAAAATTTAATGCCATTACGAATCTAGTATCTTTTTTCAATCGTATTTCTGAAGAAGCTCCAAGTCTTTCAGAATGGAAGAATACAATTGAAAAAGTAGATGATAAAGAATTTTTATATCTTCTAGAGATTTATGAAGAATACCTAAAGAGTCTATCAGATTCTCCATCTCGCACAGATCTTTCTCTTCTTCAACAGGCTACACTTAAGTATTTACAGCAGTCTGATAATGCACAAAATGTTTTTAAACATGTAATTATCGACGAGTATCAGGATACAAATACTGTACAGGAAAAAATAGTTTTTGAACTTTCAAAAGGCTTTAAAAATATATGCGTTGTGGGTGATGATGATCAGGCTCTTTATCGTTTTCGCGGTGCTACGGTTGAAAACTTTGTTCAGTTTCCAGAAAGAGTCAAAAAATATTTATTTTCGGAAACCACAACCATTCCCCTTGTTACGAATTACCGTTCACAAAAAAACATTGTAGAAACTTATACTCGATTTATGCAAAATGATGTCTGGGTAGATGACGAAAGTTCCAGAAAATACCGGGTTGAAAAAAATATCAATTCTTATAATACGTCATCTGAACCTTGTGTCTTTAAAACTTCAGTGAGCACTGTTGAGGATACGGCGGAAGAAATAGCCGACAAAGTTGCACAATTGATAAAAAACGGCGTCGTGGACAATCCTAATAAAATCGCATTTCTTTTCCCAAGCCTTGGAGGAAAAGCCGTTACCGAATGCAAAGAAGCTCTTGAACGGAGAAACCTTCGTATTTATGCTCCTCGCGCGGGAACATTTCTTGCAACAGAAGAAGCAAAGCTGATTTTCGGGTTATTCGCACACATTTTCGGGAAATTCAATTCGGGATATTCCGGCAGAGAGATAAATGATTTCAAGAATCTGATGGATGAATCATTTGAAATCGCATCTGATATAATTGAAAATGATCCTCTTGCCGCGTTGTTCATTAAGCAAAAACACGCAGAAATCGATCTATCCAAAAACGATTATGCGAAACTTCTTGAATACTCTGAAAAGAAGAAGTTTGAAATGGAGACTCCTGTTGACAACAAACTCCTTTCCGAGTTGAGCGGAATTCACGGTTTATCGGAGATTTGCAAAAAAACGCTTATAAGTAAATCAATGCAGAAATCGGTTGAGCGCCGTATCCTGAAAAATGATCCGTTTAATCTGAAGTATATAATCAACAGCGCGACTGCTCTTGACTGGACCCTTCTTGACCTTTTCTACCGCATAATGGCACTTGATCATTTTAGAAATATCGTCGAATCTCACGACAAAGATGAGGCTCCGTTATATAATCTCTCTCTCGTCGCGCAATATATAGATATTTATCTTGATGAGTTTAAGTCTATAATTACCGCGTACGATCTTGAACAGAAACGCATTGTGCATTCATTTTTCGGATCATACTTGTATAACCTCTACCGTAGACATGAACGTGAATTTGAAAATGACGAAGTACCTTTCCCCAAAGGGCGTATTCCTTTTCTTACGATTCACCAGTCAAAGGGGCTTGAATTCCCTGTTGTGGTAATGGGGTCGTTTAAACATAAAAACAGAGTAAATGACAAGGACGAAAAACTGAGTATTGTATTATCCGACAAGGAACCATTACAGCTGCAACCTACGTTCGATTCAATGAGAAAATACTATGTTGCGATGTCACGCGCAAAAAATCTTCTTATAATAAACAATGCCAAAAGTTATGTTTCTATCGGATATAAAGATTTTCTCAAAAATATTCCGGAACTTTCCAATCTTTCGATAGAATCGGTTAAAAAATCCATTGAAGAGGAAAAAGAACTTCCTAAAACCTATTCATTCACATCGGACTACAACTTCTACCGGAAATGTCCCCTGCAATACATGATTTTCAAGAAATTTGAGTTTCCCCCGTCACGTTCTCAGTCAATGGTTTTCGGTTCACTTGTTCATCAGACCATTGAAGACCTGCATGAATTTCTTATCTCAAGGAGGAATGGGTAATGGCTGCTGAAGATAAAAAAATTGACGCGGAAATTCTCGCCTTTATCGAAGAACGCTTTGCCGACAATCTTGCTGTTCTTGAAGCGGAAGGCAATGTTCGCATGAGCGCGTACATTCGCGAACAGGCGCTCAAACAGATCAAAATGTATTGGAAACGGATGAAAGATACTGCGCTTAAAGTCACTGAAACCGAAGTACCGCTAACCCTTTCCAATCAGAAGACACCGGGCGGAAAGACGTTTAACATTTACGGCGTAGTTGATATTGTGCAGGAGGACGGCGAAACCGTTCTGTACGATATTAAAACCCACGACGCAGATATTGTGCGCGAAAACAAAGCCGAATACGGCAAGCAGCTGAACATTTACGCCAAGATTTGGGAGGGAATCAAAGGGCATAAGCTGGACCGTACGGCGGTAATCGCCACCAATCTATCATCACATCTGCATCATTACCTGAAAGAACATGATGTGAATGATTCTAAAATTGATGATTACATGAAAGACTGGGACCCCGTCATTGATATGGATTACAACAGCGGATTCGCCGATGAAACCATTACGGATTTTGCCGTTGTTGTTGATAGAATCGAAAACTGTGAATTCAATCCCTGTGACCCGGATATTCTCCGAAAAAAGATTGAAGGCACAAATAAAACTTTTGCCGTAAACACCTGCCGGAACTGCGATATCAGATTCTGCTGTGACTCATACCGCGAGTATGCGTATTCTCGCCGGAAACTTTCGGGTGATGATATTCTTCATTTGATGAAAGAAGTGGGCGAAACCAGAGAAAATGAGCACTTCAAAACAATAAGTGCTGAAGCAGATCTCGAGAAAGAATACGAAAGCTCAACAGCGGAAGTTGTCGATGTGGACGATGACAAATCCGCTTCAGAGACGGAAGAATAGAATGTTTAAATTATTTGTAAAATTGAATCAAAACAATAGTACAAAATTTGTCATTTTTTGCCAAATTTTATTCAAAATCGGCTCACTTTTGATTGACATTTTGACAATATCGCCCGACATTATTCCTAACAAACCCCGCCACGCTTCCCGTCAGATCAGCGCACCCAGGCGGGTTTTCTATTTTATGGGGTTACGATGAAATACAAAAAGGACCCCAAAACAATTCAACAGCAAATCGAATTATTAAAGGAACGCGGTCTCTCTTTTAATAATGAAAAAGAGGCTGAATCAATATTATCTTCTGTTAGTTATTACCGGCTAAGCGCTTATTTCCTCACCTTCCAGCATAAAGACGGGACACACGCATTCAAGCCAAATGCTACTTTTAATTACGCATATAATACATATTTGTTTGATGGAGAACTTCGTCATATCCTTTTCAACGCGATTGAGACTATAGAAATTGCCTTAAAAGCCCGAATGATTAATCTGCTGAGCATCGAATACGGTTCACTTTGGTATATAAATAATATTTATTTTTTTAATAAGGAATGGCACGCTGACTGTCTTGAAATAATTAAAAAAGATATTAATAACAGTAAGGAAGTATTCATTGAACATTATCGTTCAAAATATAGCGACCCTGAGATGCCCCCGGCATGGATTGCACTTGAAGTAGTCAGTCTTGGTACAATATCAAAAATGTATAAAAATTTACTCAAAGGTAAAATTAAAACAGAGATCGCAAAATCTTTTGGACTACCCGTAGACGTCTTCAGTTCATGGATTGAAACACTAGCGTATGTGCGCAATCTCTGCGCTCATCATTCCCGAGTATGGAATCGTATCCTAGTAAAAAAACCGATATTACCAAATCGTGTAAAAAACAAATGGGTAACATTGCCCTTTCAAATGAAAACAGTTGATGACACGAATGAAAACGAGCATCTTAAAATACGAATCTATCCGGTCCTATGTCTGATTCAATATCTTATACGAACAATTGACAATAAGAACAGCATCTTTAACGAAATGAAATCCTGTTTGACAATGTATCCTACAGTGCCTATCAGCTATATGGGGTTTCCCGATAATTGGGTTGAAGATGTTTTTTGGAAGTAAAACAAAAGCGATCGCTCCCGAAGGAAGAACCGTCTATGTGACGATCCGTTAGCAACCGCTTGTATAAATATAAAATTATTTGGTCAAAAAGCAAGAATTTTTTACACTTTTTGCCTGTTTTTAACAATTTTCAAGGAGTTCACCATGTCAGAAAGAGAAAAAATCACCCCCCGCCTTGTGTTCAAGGACGAGCAGATAGAAAAATTCAAAAGCCTTTTCCCGGAGACATTTGCAGACGGTAAAATAGATTTTGACGCGCTCAAACACGCGCTGGGCGAATTTATCGAGGACGATTCCGTTGAACACTTCGGCCTCACCTGGCCCGGCAAACGCGACGCGCGCAAGATGGCGTTTATCCCGCCAAAGGGAACGCTCAAACTTGCCAAGGGCGAAGGCATTAACGAGGACACTACGCAGAACCTCTACATTGAAGGTGACAATCTTGAGGTCTTGAAGCTTCTTCAAAAATCGTACTACAATAAAATCAAGATGATTTACATTGACCCGCCCTACAACACCGGCAACGATTTTGTCTACAAGGACGACTTCTCGCAGACAATTGAAGACTACTTAAAAGAAACCGGACAGCTCTCCGAAGAGGGCAAAGCCCTTTCCACCAACCCCAAAACAAGCGGACGCTTTCACTCCAACTGGCTCAACATGATCTATCCGCGTCTGGTGCTTGCAAAGACATTGCTGCGCGAAGATGGTGTGATTTTTGTGAGCATTGATGACAATGAAGTGCACAATTTACGTGCGGTGATGAATGAAATTTTCGGGGAAGAAAATTATCTAACTCAGTTTGCGTGGAAAACCGATGGTAATTTTGATAATCAAGCAAAAGTAAAAAAATGTCATGAATATATAATCGTATTCTGCAAACAATTAGAAAACTTCCCTAATCCGCCTGTAATTGACCCGAGTATTGATACAAACAGTAAATTATTTAATGACGAAATAAGGAATACAATTGTTAAAAATGGTCCTAAAAATCCAATTAGTGAAGTTATCTTACCCAAAGGTTTTCCATCTGATGCCAAGGAAGGTATTCTTGAAATAAGAAATGACCAATGGCCACACTATTTGAATAAAGCTATTATCAATAACTTTCAACTCCAAAACGACGTAACAATAAAAAGTGGCTGGAGTTCAAAAGACTTACTGCTTGATTTTATCAATAATGAGAATAAGCCAATTTTAGATAACAAAGGACAAGAAACATCTTTTATCATTTCGAAAACAGGTGCAGTTGAGATAATTAAAAAAAGATCTGAAAATCAAAGTCACGTATTGTCAATGATATCAAATCTAGGCAATACTCAGTCCACCAGTTCATATTTACGATCAATTGATATTTATTTTGATTATCCCAAGCCAATAAATCTAATTAAATATTTTGTTCAAATGAATTACGGAACAGATTTTTTTGCTCTCGATTTCTTTTCCGGTTCTTCTACCACTGCTCACGCTATCCTTGACCTCAACAAGGAAGATGGCGGCAATCGTAAATTTATCATGGTTCAGCTCCCCGAAGCTACACCGAAAGACTCCGAAGCAAACAAAGCCGGATACAAAACCATCGCCGAAATCGGCAAAGAGCGTATTCGCCGCGTAATCAAAAAAATTCACGAAGAAGCGGTAGCTCCCAAAGAAAAGCCCGTTAAAAAGAAAAAACAGGATGAAAAGCTTTTTGAAGAAGGCGCTATTGATGAACCAAAAACAGAAACAACGGTAGATATATCAAAACTCGATTTAGGTTTCAAGGTACTCAAACTCTCGGAATCAAACATCATCAAATGGCCCAAAACGTCCTTTGAAAGCATTGAAGAGATTGAAAAACAGCTCGAATTCAGTACGGAGTCTCCTCTCGTATCCGGCTATAAAAAAGAAGACCTCTTGATTGAGATTCTCATCTGGGAGGGCTTTTCGCTCACCTCCGCCATCTCAACAGTCACCATCGGTAAAAACAGTTTTTATAAAGTGAACGACCCATCGATTGAATACTCGCTCTGGGCATGCTTTGACGACAAGCTCGACTTTTCAATGAATGACATCAAGGGGGCGGGATTCAACGTGCGCGAGGCGCATTCTGTCGGAGAAAAAGGTTCGTCAACGGCAAAATCCAACGATGACATCCTTGTCTTTCTGGACAACAGTCTCACCGACGGTCTCAAAAGCAGACTCTGCGACATCTGCCGCGTCAAGGTGGTGTAGTCATGAAGTTTCAGTTCAATTCGCAGCTTGATTATCAAACCGACGCGGTAAAGGACATTATCAATCTTTTTGACGGCTTTAAACAGGACATGGACGATTTCTCGCTCGCAAGCAGCATCGTCCCCAATGTTCCCGATGAATACACAATTAACTGGGATGATGTGTTTGAAAACTATCTTTCAATCGCGCGAGAAAACGATATCATCAAAGACCGTGTTCCGTCACAGCTTGAGTTTGAAACAAGTCTGCCGCTCGAATTTACCGGCAATCAAAGCGTGGAATACCCGAGCTTCACGGTGGAAATGGAAACAGGTACCGGTAAAACATACGTCTATCTCAAAACAATTTTCGCGCTTCATAAAGAATTCAATTTTACAAAATTCATCATCGTCGTTCCCAGCCGCGCGATTTATGAAGGGGTTCTCAAAACCTTTGTTGACGCGCGCAGTCATTTTCTGAGCCATTTCGGCAATCCCAATGTTGTTTTGCGTCCGCTGGAGATAACCAACGCATCGGCCTTTGCTGAAGATAAGAATCTATCAATCATTCTTACCACCCTTGATTCGTTCAACCGCGCATCAAACAAAGTTTTCAAAGCAAAAGAAAACGGATCAGAGCTTCTCCCGTATCAGATGATTCAGGCGACCCGTCCCATTCTGATTCTTGACGAACCGCAGAACATGGAAAGCGAACTCTCGCAGAAAGCACTTGCGACGCTCAATCCGCTGTTCAGCCTGCGCTACAGCGCGACGCATCGACGCTCCCCAAATCAGGTATACCGCCTTTCACCATATGACGCATACAGCCAGAACCTTGTAAAAAAAATTCAGGTGTTCGGCTTTAAACAATACGAGAATCTCGCGTTCTCGGAACTTCAGCTTATCAGCATTTCAAAAGATGGAAAAAGCGCAAAGCTTAAAGGTTATAAGGACAACAAAGGTCTTCTCGAGTTTACCGATTCGATTACGGTTAAACAAAACATGGAAATTTTTGAGCGAACCGAAAATCCTCATCATAAAGGAATTTCGATAGACAATATTGATTCGGGAAACGGCAGAGTAGAGCTCTCTAACGGCGACGTTCTCACCCTTGACCACGCGGTGGAAACCTCAAAGCGCGACCTTTTCCGAGCACAGCTTGAAGAGACAATCAAGTTTCACATCAAAAAACAGGACGAGCTGATAGACCGGGGCATCAAGGTTCTCTCGCTCATCTTTATTGACCGTGTGGCGAATTACAAAAACAGCGACGGCATCATCCGTACGCTATTCGAAGAGCTGTTTGAAAAAAACAAGTCTCTCAGTAAGCATCTAAAAAAGTATAAAGCGCATGAAGTGCATGACGGCTATTTCGCAAGTACGAAAAACGCGAAAACCAACGAAGAGATTTTTTACGACGAATTCACCAAAGAAGACCAGAAAGAAGCCCAGAACCGCGCCTACGCGCTCATCATGAAAGACAAAGAGAAGCTTCTTTCATTCGATGACGGAAGCGATAAAGGTTCAAAAGTGTGTTTTATTTTTGCGCATTCGGCGCTCCGCGAAGGCTGGGACAATCCCAATGTCTTCCAGATCTGTACATTAAATACTACAGTCAATGAAATAAAAAAACGCCAGGAAATCGGACGCGGGCTTCGTCTTCCTGTAAACCAAACCGGCGAACGCCTTAACGGTTTTGATGAGAACGTTCTCACGGTAATTGCGAACGAAAGCTACGAATCATATGTCTCAGGACTCCAGCGTGAATACGAAGAAGCCGGAGTTGTTGATCAGATAAAAATACGCAACGCAGAGAAACCGAAAGCAAAGAGAAACGACACGGTATTCACTCATGCCGAATTTCGGATGTTCTGGGACAAACTTCTTCAGAGAGTTCATTACAAAATCGATATGGACAGCATCACATTTATTGATGATGCAGCCTCATATTTCAACAATGATCCAAAATTTCCGCCAAAACCAAAAATATACCGACAGGAAGGCAGATTCGGTATAAACAAAATCACGATAACCCTTCTCGCTGTAAAAGAAGATGTGAGAAAATCCGCTCACATATCTGTCAGGGTTGACGACACAACGCAAATCCCTATGAAGACCAAAACGACCGAACATCACATCCGCGCTGGCATCCCCTTTTCGTCAGAATCCGAGTTAAAGTTTCCTGCATTCCGAGGCTTGATTATAAAAGAAATCATCATGGACGGGAAAGACAGCTATATTATTTTCACAGATGATAGACGCCTTGATTTTATGAAATCCCTTGTATATCAGATTGCGGAACACACAAAATCAGATGACTATGCAATTACAGTTTCAAATTTTCCCATTCCGGTTCCCAATTTCCTTGAACAGATCGGTATGGAGCTCGGCATTACTCGCAAAACAATATTCAGTATTTTTAAAAGAATACATCCTTCAAAAAAGGAACATATTCTTACAAATCCGGAAGGTTTTCTTAGCGCGTTTTACAAAGGATTAAACATTAAGTATGCCGATCACATCGCTGAAAACGTTACCTTTTATCTGCATGATAATTTTAAGGTAAGCGAACCTCCCCGACCGGCGTATGGCAGTGAACAGAATCAGGATCCTCTTGAAGTATATTTTCCGGCAGAACAGCCCTATGTCGAATCTGAACTCATCAAAAGTGAAGAACGCTTTATATACGATCAGGTTCAAATCGATTCTGATATAGAGGAAAAATTTATTACACATCAAGTCTCACGTGATCCAAATGTAGTTCTATATTTTAAATTTCCGTCAAAATTTAGACTACAATTCCCATCGATTATCGGAAACTACAACCCTGACTGGGGAATCATTCGTAAAAACGATGATGGAACACGAACATTGCATCTTGTCCGTGAAACCAAAGGTTCTGAGAATATCAGCTCTTTGCGTTTTGAACACGAGAAGAGAAAGATCAGATGTGCGATTAAGTATTTTAATACTATAGATGTTGATTATAGGGCAATTTCTGATAAGACTGATGATTGGTGGAATAAAGAGAGCTCAATTACATTGTTTTGAAGGTAACGCACGATCTATTAAGGGGGAAATGTATCTGTCTTTAATAATCGCCCTTTCTCTTTTTAATTGAATTATTAACATTCAGATGATACTCTAAGAAAATTCTATATGTTTTACGGGGGCTCTTTATGAAGAAAATAATTATGCTTTCATTCATTCTTCTCTCTCCTTATCTTTTACTTTCTGAAAATTCATATGTTGCAAGAATTCTTACTTCATTTGATGATACCGTTTCTTCCGGATATGTACCGGTATTTACGGTTTATATCGACAACGGTGTTGTGTTTAAAAAGGGAAATGATTACAAGGCGATGCGTCTTACGTCTTTTGATGATATGGTTTCAAAAGGTTATGCTCCCTTGTTTCCTGTATGGATTGACAACGGTGTTGTGTTTAAAAAAGGCAATGATTACAAGGCGATGCGTCTTACATCTTTTGATGATATGATTTCGAAGGGATATACCCCTCTTTTTTCAGTTCTCATCGACCAGGGAGTTGTTTTCAAAAAAGGAAAAGACTACAAAGCTATGAGGCTGTCATCTTTTGATGAGATGGTTTCAAAAGGTTTTATTCCTATTATGCCTGCATATATTGATAACGGTATGGTCTTTTCAAACGGAAAACAGTTTTCTGCCGTGAGACTTACTTCTTTTGATGAATATGTTTCAAAAGGATGGATTCCTGTTTTTCCTGTATGGATAGGTCACGGAGTTGCTTTCAAAAAAGGTAATGAATACAAAGCTGTCATTCTGACTTCATTTGATAAAATGGTCTCGGAAGGATGGACGCCTATGTTTGAGCTGCTGCTTGAAAACGGTGTTGCCTTTAGAAGATGACAGGTCTATCTACAGATACTTTTATAACCCAAGTCTCTCTGCACGGGAAGAGATTATTGTTTTTAGTTTTGATGCATCTTCAATGCTCAAAAAAGAATCGTCAATTGAAGTCATTGCAATTTTCTTCCATGATGAGAAATTTTTATAAATCGCAGATAAGGTTTTGTCATTTATTCTAAGATATGCGGACAATTTGTTAAAGTCATCTATTTTAAAATTACTTTTTTTGCCGTTTATTGTGAGAGCGTATTCTTCGTTGTCTTCCGGAATAGCGAGTGCAGTTGAGACAAGATCATACGCGGGTGAAAGCGATATTTCTGAATTATTAGCAGATACTAAAGAATAATTTTTTAAATGCATGTCGGCGTTCCCTGTTAAAAATGAAAATAAAGCGATTTCAAAAAGGCGTAAACTGTCGAATCCCGGATTTGAAGAGTATTGTAAAATCACCTTTGAAGCAGATTCAAGAGAACCATTATACTTTTCATTAGTATACTTCTCAGAGAGCTGGCAGAAGTCCTCCATATGAATTTTCGATCCTTTTATCCTGTCGATTCTTTTCGTAATGTATCCCAATTCGCCTGATGAAAATCTGATCATAGCATGAGGAACAGTATTTATTCCGGCTAAATCGGCGCAATGCATGACAGCATCTTCGTTTTCGGGAAGTCCGGGATATGTTGAAAAGGGCGGTTTCAAAACGAATTGACCCCACATGTTTACAATAGTCAGCCTGTTTTTGCCATCTTGATTATGAATATCAAGTGAAAGTTTCGGCTGAACGCCTGTTACAGAAATTCTTCTGTTAATTGTTTCTTCGGCTATCTTATCAATATCCGAAAGAGAGTGATTTAATTGTGGAGGATTGGATGTTCCGAAAAATATTTTTGAGCATTTTGAATGATATTCGTAACTGTGTTCTTCATTGATTGTTTTTCTGCAAACAAGGCATCGTTTCATTTAACCCTTCCATTGGAAGGTTCAACATGTACATCACCGATACAGTCCCGGCATACTGATAGAAGAAGTCCCATTCTGTCGTGTTGATCGATTTTCCAGTTTCGTTCCGCAATATCAAGAAGCCATCCTTCGGGAATAAGTCCGTCAAAAAAAGGATGCAGAAACCTGCTTGTATAGGGTTCTTTTCTGGGAGGCATGGTAAGACTCACAGGAAATGGATTGTTCAATGATAAGTAATTCTCATTATATTTGAAAATATAATTGCTGTCATTTTCTTCTAAAATTCCTGCAAAAACTCCGTTTACAAAAACCTTACCGGTTCTGTTCATTGTGTTTCACCTTTTGATTTTACAGGACCGAGTTCGTAGCCGAAGAGCCATAGAACCTGATTGACCTTATCGGTGCGGAGTGATTGTTTTCCCTGTTCAAGATCCCGGATAAAACGTAATCCTACGCCGGTTTTTTCAGCAAGCTGGGGTTGAGTTAGTTTCAGCTTTTTCCGTTTTATTTTAACAAAATTGCTTAATGAATCCATACTATACCCTATATGGTATAAATATCTTTAAAAGTCAATAATTATATCTTTAAAGGTATAAAAAATAGGTTTGTAATGAAAATATACCTTGTTCGGTATAAATAAACAGAATATTGCTTCATGTTGACCTAAATCAATTTCATTTATCCGGAGCTATGTAACATGTAATCAGTTAATGATTTCAATCGGAGGATAATATGATAGAAGAAGTATTCACTTTAGCAAAAGGGAACGAAAAGACGATAGAGAAAGTTGTTTTTGATGAGAATGTTCACTATGCCCACATGATTCTTGCAAAGGGAGATTTTGTTCCTGAGCATTATTCAAACTCGACAGTATATATGACAATTATCCGCGGCCGTCTTTCAATAGCTTTAAATGATGAAAAGGCACATTTTTATGAAGCCGGCACTTTGCTTAAAATACCGTTTAACACAAAGATGAACATTTCAAACGATGCAGAATCAGCACTTGAAATTATAGTAGTAAAAGCTCCCGCGCCGAAATGATATCTATCTTTGCAAACAGTTGATAACATGGGGAAGCGAGACAGAGATTATTTCTCCGGTTGAGCTAAGAGAAAAAATGAAATCGATGCTTGAGAGTTGTCTTAAGAATTACTGAGAAAAATTTATGGATAATGAATATAAAAAAGCCGCCCGGATGAGGCGGCTTTTGTTTTATGCTGTTGCTTCCGGAAGATAATCGCGTTTGACCTGATCAAGAACAGCCTGTTCCTGAGCTGAAACGTTTCCGTCGGCTTCGGCGATTTTTTTCATTAGTGAATAAATCTTTCTGCGCGACTTTTCGTCTTCAGGCATTTTAATTGAAAGGGCTCCTGTCTGCGCAAGGGCGAGAAGACCCGAAATCTTCGTGAGATTGTAACCGAGATTTTTCGCGGTTTCTCTTACGAATTCTTCTTCTTCTTTCTGATAAACTCCGTCTGCCATCGCGAGAACTATTAGATTGTTGAGAGCAAAGTCTCTTGAATCATAAAGCGCGTCGAGATGTTTAGGATTTACTGAAAGTTCGAATGAAGTTTTTTCAGTCTGAATCATGGCCGAATATTCAGCTGTGCTGATGATGTCTTCGATGATCCATTCGTTCTTGGTGCTGTTGAGAACATTTCCGCAATACTGGCATTTTACGTCGATTGTGTCTTTTAACGAACCGCCGCATGCCGGGCAGATATGCGCGTAGATTGAGCCTTTTGCCGCAGCCGCGTCTTTGTCTCTTGAAATGATTACAACTTCAGTTTTTGAAGCCGGAGCCTGATCGATGTATTCAAATGATTTTGATCCTGCTTTAACTCGCTGGAAAGTTGATTTAACAGCGACTGCAAGACGGTTTTTGGTTTCATCTGTTTTTATTCCGATGAGCGTCACGTAGTTGAGATACAAACGGTTGTAAACAAACTGATTGCTTTTCGCGTTCTGTGAAAGTTTTTCAAACAGGCTGTCGGAGACAAATCTTCTCATGATAGCAGGATCTTTTACAGTTTGAGAAGTCAGAATCTGCAGATAACCGTTTGAAACTTTATCTTCTACAAGCTGAACAGAGAAGTCTTTGTTCCCTCCGATGAGTTCTCTAACCTTCGACCCGAGGTTGCGTGCTTTTTCAACTTTCGGAGAACTTGCCGCGAAATCATCCGCCTGTGTAATTTCTGAAAGAACCCAGTCATATTCTCCTGAATTCATGAAGGTTCCGCAATATTCGCATTTGCAGACTTCGTTGAGAGCTTTCTGCGGCGCGCCGCATGAAGGACAGTTCGCAGTTGTGTATAGATCTTTTTTCTGTGCGGAACGCTTCTTGATGAATGACCAGAATTCAACGAAATCGCTGTTGGAACTGCTGTCGAGTGAATGGTCGAGTGCGCATTCGAATTTATCATGCATTGATGCGTGAATTCCGACATGGATGATGTCGAAGTCTCCGTCCGATTCGGCTGAATCGATGAACACATTGTTGATATTGATGTTTGAAAGAATATTTTTCTGTTCAAGCATCTGCATCATTTTGAACTGAGTGTTGAATCTCTGATATACACCGTCAGAAATAAATCTTCTGACATCACCGAGATTCTGTTCTGTCCATGCGGTTTGAATTTTGGTGAATGCCGATTTAACTTTGAGAATAAATTCGTCTTTGTTAAAGTCGGGATTGCGTTTTATGAAATCAGAATATCCTTTCATGCTTCCCGTGCTTTCGCCGGTGGAAATTGAATTGAACACAGATGATTCTTTTTTTGCTTTCGCGATAGAGCGGAGAACAAGAACGATGACGCCGATTATCGCGCCGATAACAATGATATTTATCGGGAAAGGAAAGACGGAATATATAACGGCGCTTGAGAAACTGAACGGAGCGTATATAGAGTGGACGAAGAAGGCGCTGGAAGCGGAGAGCAAGGGACTTCTGGAAGAGATGTATAACGAGCTGGATAGTCTGATAGCGGGATACAAGGAGAGCATAAACGCGTCATTGCCGGGAAAACTGAATCTGCAGATAGACACGGCTGGGATATATAAGGAAGTGCTGTCGAAGGTGGATATGACGGGACTGGGTTCACTGGCATCGAGCATGAAGACGAGCATGAAGACGGGACTGACTGATATATTGAGCGTGAGCTATACGGACGCGAAGAAGATGTACGAGAAGGTGGTGGAAGACAACAGAGACGCGATAGACACGGCGAAGAGCGTGAAACAGCTGGAGATGCTGAACGCGGTGAGAGACGGATACGGAAAACAGCTTGAAGCGGCGAACGAAGGAAATTATGATTCGATAGTGACGGGGATGATACCGGGAATAACTAAGAGCCTGAACGAGAGTGGAGACTTTGACGGAGTGATTCCGATAGTGAGACAGGGAAGCTTTGAGTCGAGCCAGGGAGACAAGATACTTGAAGTGAGAGTGGTGAAATCTGCGAGTCTGGTGGGCGGAAACAAGTACAAGACGATAAAGGTGGATGACTACAAGAACTATTATAAGGAACTGGCGTTTAGGAAAGTGAAGATGCCGGGAGGAGCTGAGATAGACTTTGACGACGTGAGAACGTTCAAGGATATAGAAGCTGACGAGCTGAAGAGCTATGTGGAATATGAGAAGAGCTATCTTGAAGGAGAGATGGAGAGAACGTTTAAGGTTGACTTCGCGGATTATTCGAAGACAGAACTGAACGACAGAATAAGCAAAGAGCTGAATGACGCTACCGGCAAGTATATAGCGGGCGAAGCGATGAAAGACGCGCCGGCGCACAGGAAGTCGATAGTGCCGGGAGCGCCGGACTTGACAACGGTGACGAGAGTAGCGGCAACGATAGCCGCGAGCTGTATAGGGGGACCGTTAGCAGCTTTGGTTGTGCAGGGAGCTTTTACGTTGCTGGACAAACACGACGGATATATAGCAAGCTGGAGACAGGCGGGAGTGCAGTTCGGAATAGCGGCGGCGACGACGTATCTGACGGCAGGAATGGGAAGTACTGCGTCAAGTATAACGAGAACAGCAATTAACATAGGAACGAGCGGAATAGATTATAAGAGCAACGGAAGCATAGGCTGGAGCAATGATAAATTCAGGGCAGGAATAAAGAGCAGTGCCGTTAACGGAGCAATAAGCTACGGACTGGAAGCGTTCAATGTAGGAGGAGGCGGCAGACTCGGAGCGGGACTTAGAGCGGGGATAACGTCATTCGCTAACAGCACACTTGACTTCAGCGAAGACGGCTGGAAGATAGGGATAAGGAACGACAATAACTGGGGAGACAGATTCGCGTCTGGAATAGCGGCAGGAGCGGCATCAGCGGCAACGTTTAGATCTGCAGGAAAAGACGAGTCGGATAAAACAAACAACCCGGGAACCGGAAAGACTGAATTTGCGGGCGGAATAACAACGGACGAATACTTAGGACACCTGGCATATAACACGATAAACAGCGGACTGCTGAGCGTGTATAACATGGCAAGATATGACATGAGCTGGAGCCAGGCAAGTACAACAACAGGCTTCTACAGCGGAATGAACTATAGCGTCAGTGAACTCGGAGGCTTTGCGGGATCAGCGTTAGCAGAGCTAACAGGTCGAGCGGATATCGGCCGACAGAAGATAAAGGAAGAGAAAGAGAAAGCGGAGGCAGAAGCAGCGAAGAATAAATCCGGACAGAATGGACCTCCGGTTTCAGCTGCCGAAGGATTCGTAAACGCGCTTGGAGCAGGATTAATACGAATAAAGAATGACCTAAAAGATTTGTGGGATGGCTTGACTAACTTCGGAGAGAAACTGGGAAATTTGTTAACAGGAGACGGTTTTAATACGGATGATGAAGTAACACAAAATATAATGACGGGAATAAAAACAAAGGTTAATGGAAAGAGTATAGATAAATGGTCACAGGAAGATGTGGATTCATTGACAGAAA
>Ga0209718_1000164_pt1 | contig 95479 bp, 69 predicted proteins | sample AD_JPNAS1_MetaG_FD_184420 | JGI IMG/M metagenome (GOLD analysis project Ga0209718, IMG submission 184420) | Active sludge microbial communities of municipal wastewater-treating anaerobic digesters from Japan - AD_JPNAS1_MetaG (SPAdes) (version 2) | ecosystem: Engineered > Bioreactor > Anaerobic...
CCTCCTTTTTTTCCAAGAATAAGTACTTCTATTTTAACATACCATAATTTATTTTATCATAACTTTCTGTGTTCCCCTTCTATAGCAGGTTTTGAATTAGGAAAGTAACCTTTTTTTATGGACATAATCTTTAGATTGGCAGGGTTTTATCGAAGAGAAAAGAGAGGGTTTATGCGCAGTGGGCGCGGAGAGAACGTAGATCGCCGCGTAAGCGCTTCTTCTTTTCGTGGGGCCGACTTCCAGTCGGCCTGTCTCTCTGGGAAGGCTGGGAACGGCGACTTTCAAATTGGTACGGTTTTTTCAAGAGAAAAGAGAGGGTTTCGCGCAGAGAACACAGAGGGCGCAGAGAAAGCTTCTTGGGAACGCCAACTTTCAAGTTGGTATGTTTTCTGGTTTTCAAGAAAAAAACACAGCCTATGCCGAACTGAAGTTCGCGTTCCCAGGCGCTTCCAGAAGTTCCGCGCTCCCAACGGCGTTCACAGGGCGCTTTCAGTTTGATCCCAAAACCTCTCACATTGGAAGATGCTTTTTCAGCTCTTCCTCGTTTTGCATATCTATCAGATCCAAGCCCAAGGTATCGAGTTGGTCGATCGTGAGCGCTTTCAGCTTTTCGTAGTACCTTTCGGGGATTTGCGGGAATTTTTTGGTGATCTGTTTCCAAAGAAGTTCTTCTCGGCCTTCCTCTCTGCCTTTTTCCCGACCTTCTTTTCTGCCTTCTTCTCTGCCTTTTTTGATCCCTTTTGCTAATCCCTTTTCCATACCTTCTTGAAGTAGCTTTTCCGCAATCGTTAGCATCTTTTCACTCCTTTCCATCGATACCGTCTTTATCCGTTCTTTGAGCTCCTCTTGCTCAAAATCCGTCCGAGCGTAAAATAGATATCGGATGTACGCTTCGAAGTATTCTTCGTTCCCTACCGTGCCTCTTGATTCGTCGAAGGATTTCATCGCGTCGAGTACCGTTTCTATGAATACTTCCTTTTCTTCTTCGAAGATCGCTCGGGTGATCCCGAGGAATATCTGTAGCTTCTTCGTCCCTCGTATCGGCTCGTGTTTCGTTGACGAAAAATCATATAGCAAATATTCATAGCTCGGAATCTGGCGTCTATACGCCCCATAGTGTTCTTTCTCAGTTTCGAATAATCCGTCGAAGTCTGTGGAGATCGTCCACTTCCTGTTTCCGTGATAGAAAACGATCGGTATGATGATCGGTAATGGAGACGATGGATCGAGCGACAGAGCCTTGCCCCATATCGCCGTCATATAAAGAGGGGAGTTTCGTTTTCCTGGGAGCGCTAAAAGATAATAGAAAATTTCGCGCAGAGGGTACTGAGAGGGCGTAGATCGCGGCGTAAGCGCTTCTTTTCTTCGTGGGGCTGACTTCCAGTTGGCCTGTCTCTCTGGGAAGGCTATGGGAACGCCAACTTTCAAGTTGGCATGGTTTTTACAAGAGAAAAGAGAGGGTTTCACGCAGAGAACACAGAGGGCACAGAGGGCACAGAGGGAACGGGGGAAGCTTTTTGTGAACGCCTTGGGAACGCCAAACTTTAGTTTGGCATGGTTTAACCTTTTCGCTGGGAGCGTTCCCGAGCGCAACATCGCGGCGTTAGAGCCCCTTCTTTTCGCGACAGCGCGATACATTTAGGGCTGGGAACGCCAACTTTTAAGTTGGCATGTCCTAAAAGAAAAACAGGGTTCGCACAGAGGGCACAGAGAACACAGAGGGCACGGGGGAAGCTTCTTGGGAACGTCCTGGGAACGCCAAACTTTAGTTTGGCATGTCTTCTGGGAACGTCTGGGAACGCCGAACTTTAGTTCGACATAGTTTTTTCTTTTCACTGGGAGCGTTCGCAAGCGCAGCATCGCGGCGTAAGCGTCCTTTCTTTTCGCGACGATGCGATAAGCTTTTGTACGGGCTGATCGCGGGGCTACATCAGTATCGCGAGACTTCGTGGGCTTCCGAAGTCAGCCCGCCGGTTACCCCGCGATGAGCCACAAAGTTCGCCGTTCCCAGAACCCACGCCGATTGTGAAGCCGGCACCACCAGGCGTTCTCAGAGCGGCCTGAAGACATGGAGCCTGAGGAAAATGGAACAGGGGTTTTAAGGGAGCGAAAGGGAGTAGAATTGACTTTCACAAATGTGCCCCCGATATAAACCTCGAAGTTTTGAAAGGTTAGAGGTCAAAGGTCACTAGATATAATCTGTAAAAAATAGCGAGCAGTGGCAAAATGTCAAGGCTCGTTTTTTATTTTTCGCTGTTTATGCCGTTTAGAGGGTCTACCGGTGACAAAGTCAGGGCTTTTACAGCATTTTGTAGCGCTTTTAGTCGAAAGTGGGGCTAACGCGGAAAAAGGCAACAAAAAACGCTCCTGCTGTTTCTTCTCGACCGGAGCGTTTTCTATTCAATTTTCTTTCAAGGTAGGATCGTACAGGAAGAAAAATACTCAAAAACGAGGAGGAGATTAGAAGTTTCCAGTCCTTCAAGGTAGGCTTCGTACTTGAAATGAAAATTGTTATTGGCCGGGAAGAAGCGATTTAACCATCGTGAGCTTTTTCGGCAAGCAAACGCGAGGGTTGCGTTTGCGGCGTTTCCTTGACTTCAAAGTAGGCTTCGTACTCAAATTGGAAAACCGCCTGGTCGTGAAGAAGCGAGTCAACCCTCGTGAGCTTCTTCGGCAAGCAAACGCGGGGTTTGCGTTTGCGGCGTTTCCCTGACTTCAACGTAGACTTCGTACCCGCCAACACTGCTTCCATTCTATCATTGAATTTTCGGGATGTCAAGGGCTTTTATGGGACTTTACTATCGAAATTGGAGTTGTTGTCAAGCTTAAAAAAACCAAAGGTCGTGCCCCGCTAAAGCGCGGGGGTCCTAGGCGTTCACGCGGGTTCGGCGCTCCCAGAAAACTCGCCGACTTAAAAGTTGGCATTCCCAGGCGTTCCCAGGGGCTTTCCAGAGAGACAGGCCGACTTCCAGTCGGCCCCGCGATTTTTCTTCGTTCTCTTCTCTGTGTTCTCTGCGCCCTCCGAGCGAGCTTTTTTCAAGATATGCCAACCTCAAAGTTGGCATTCCCAAGGCGCTCTCATGCGCTCCCAGGGCTCGGCGGTCTCGGTAGGGCGGGGGTTAGGCGTGGAGGATTTTGTAATACGCATCGCTTACGGCAGCGACGACTCGCTCGACTTCGTCTGGGGTGTTGTATCTCCCGTAAGAAATGCGGATCGCGGACTGGGCCCGCTGCTCGGATAGGCCCAGCGCGAGGAGGACGTGGGATGGGGCGTGTTTGCCCGAGACGCAAGCGGCGCCCGTGGAGACGCAGACGCCCTTCAAGCTGAGTACGTTCATCAACGCTTCACCGGATACTCCTTCAAAACCGAGATTGATTAGTCCGGGTAGTCGAGGATTACTGTCCCCGTTGACCCATACTGTCGGGATTTTCGCTTTTATGCCCTCTACAGTATCCTCAACCATTTTCCGCAACCGTTTCGCTTCGGAGTCCATCACGCCAAAGCTTTCTTCGAGCGCGTAACCGGCCGAAACGACACCGGCGACGTTTTCGGTTCCAGCGCGTAGCCCACGTTCTTGTTCGCCGCCGGTCAATAAAGGAGCTAGTTCTATTTCCGCGCGTTTATACAGTATCCCTGCGCCTTTCGCTCCATTGAACTTGTGAGCGGATGCGGTGAGAAAATCCACCGGAAGGCGGGAAAGATCAACGGGGATATGCCCGACCGCTTGCACGGCGTCCGTATGAAATAGAACGCCCCTATTTCTCAGCAACTTCCCTATCGCATCAACCGGCTGGACCGTGCCGATCTCATTGTTGGCGAGCATAATGGAAACCAATCTGGTGTGCGGTTTTATGACGTTTTCCAGGGCGGTGAGATCAACCATTCCCTTCTCATTGACAGGCACGTAAGTGATCTCGACCCCCGATCTTTCGAGGGCTCGGCACGTATCCAACACGGAATGGTGTTCGATTTCTGACGTCACCATATGCGTCGGCTTACCGCGATAGGCGTTCGCTATAGCTCGAATCACCCAATTGTTCGCTTCCGTGCCTCCGGAGGTAAAGAAAATCTCTGTTTCTTCCGCCCCTATCGCTTCCGCCACTTGCCGACGCGCCTGGGTGATCGCCCGTCTCGCCTTCACGCCGAATGAATGCTGGCTAGAGGCGTTTCCATATTCCCCTTGCAGAAATGGGAGCATCTTTTCTAAAACGGTATCGGGTATTTTCGTCGTCGCGGCATTATCCGCATAAATCACGGTCTCGCCCTCACTCGATTGTCGGAATCTATGAAACCGGATATCCGTATTTTTGAATGTCTTCTTAGCCGAAAAGTTCGCAACCGGCGTCTTTGAACTCTTGAATGCGCTCCTCCAAATCCTCGACGGCTATCTCGAGGTGTTCGGCCAAGCATCGCATACAGAGAAGGTTTCTTTGCTCGCGGCCAATGAGTTTTATGTTGAGTCCTACTTCGTCGCGTGTCAAATCCTTCTTGCCACAAATGTAGCAGTTCGCTTTTCTTATCGCCTTCACGTCTTAACTTTCTGACGATTCCCTAACGGTGAACGCAGGAATGCTCTTTCCCTTGTACTCGCTGTCCAATAGGCCTAGTTGAATTTTTATTAGATGTCGCATCTGCATTGCGGGTCTTAAACAATAACGTCGGAATTCGATCGGTTCGATATCTTCCGGTGCGCGTACATTCGGAAATAGTAGTTTCAAGTAGGCTGTCGCAATTCTTTTTACCGCTTCGGTGTCGCGAGTGTCCGCCGCTTCGGGTACGACGATCAACGCGTCAACTATTGCGCGGTAGCTCGGATCGTCGCGTAACTCGTGCAAAATGGAACAAAAATACTCTGAATTCAACGCCCAACCGGAGATCTTCATATCATCGTTCATACGAGGAATTTTCCATCCTTCGATAAAGCCGTGGAAGCGGTCTATGAGCGCGGATTCGTGGAAAACGGGCGGTAGTTCCTCGAACATACTTTCGTACTCGCTCATTTTATCCCTGGGGATGTTACCGCACAGTACGATGCCAGCGTCGGAAGTGCCTTCCACTTTTCCCACGGTGTAAACGCCGTTTTCCATATAGCCTTTGAGGGCGGCGCGCATTTCGTCCAGAGGATGGAAGTTAATGGTCTGCACCTCGTCGAAGACGATGAAATCGTGGCCGGCAATTAACCCGTGCTCTTTCCTCTGGATGTCGTAGAACAACTTGGCGCGGGTCATCAATCCGCCGGAGGATAGCCACCCGAACCGACTGACCCTACCGAAAAGGTACGACTTTCCGGTGCCTTTCGGGGCCAGCTCTACTAAATTGAGCCTTTTCTCCACAAAAGGTAGAAGGCGCGTGAGCATCGTGAGTTTTGCGTCGTCGTTCGCATACCCATCCGCATTATAGTCTATCGCGCCCAGCAGCACATCGATCCATTCTTTGGTCGTGAACTCGTTCCGGGTGTCTTTGTAATAATCCACATCCACTACGTACGGGCAAAAATTCTTGAAACTTCTCAATTGAATTTTGCCTTTGCGTTTGAGTCCGTCGTCGGGCTCCAAGTACTCCAGCTCGACGAGACCCCATATTTCACGGCTTTTTGTCAGATCGTTGGAGCACGTGAACCAGACTTCCGGCGGTATACGCGTCTCCTTCGTCGTCAAACCGAAGTCCGGAAGGCTAAAGGAAACCCCTCCGGTTTTGATATCCACATCGGCAGACACCTTCGCCAAAAAACGCACACGTTCCATTTCGGTGACGATCTTACTCTTGATCGCAGTCCAATCGTCTTTTCGCGGGATATTCTTCCGAATGAAGGCAAGCATCTCCTCTTGGTCGAACTCCCCGGTCTCTAACATAAATTTCTTGAGTAACCAATCCCGCATGAAGGAGGGCAAAGAAAGGCTGGCAAAGAAGTTGCTCTTTTTTAGGTCTTTGAAGACCACCATCTCTTCGAAGCAACTCCGTAATTTATCGATCATTTCGCACGCTCCTTAAAAATCATCTCGTACTTCGATGCCTTTGCTCTTGATTGTGAAGTCCTTGCTGACAATATAGTTTTGATTTTCATAAATTTCCATCTTGTATTGCCCTTTCTTCAACCCCTGCAGGACAACCCTGAAGCGGCTCTTTTCTAGCTTCTCAGCTTTATAATTGGTTCCGTTCACCCGAGTCATAACGTTATCGCAGTCTGGGGTAATAATCAAGATGAGCTCAGCCGCTTTTTTATGACTCACTTCCGCCACGTTATTTTCGAAAGTGACTTGAATACTTCTAGTCTCTAATGTCAGCATGATTATTGGTACGAGAATCTCTTCTAGCGTCGCGCCTCCGTGAACCTCGACGCTCGCGGATCTCGAACCTCTGAACCGTGAATAATCCGCCACGATCGCGTAATCGTTTTCTTTGGTGATGTTGTCTCCCTTGGGTAATACGGCTCCTTGGCAATACCGCCCGCTCGATTTCGCTTCGCATCCTCCACTATCGATTATGATATCCGGGCTGATCACCGCCAGTCTGCTGGCTCCGTGATCAGACGCGATTATTACTGTGTCGAAATCGCCTGCTCGCAGTTTTACCGCCGCTCGCTCGATGGCTTCACGAACGGCGTCGAGTTCTTCCGGCAAGTGTATCGGGTAAGGCGACTTGTGAAAATCATACCCACGCTCGGGATTATGTTTCAGGTCATCGATGGTCTTAATGGGATTTTCTTTTTGGCCTTGCCACTCATCGTAAAACTCCCTGTTCACGCCCGTGATCGTTGGTAAATTCGCCCTCGCGATTGTCGGATCGTATTTCAATTTGAATTCCGCGCATAGTTTTTGGATATACCCCAAATACTCTACTCCCAGAGCATCCAAAAAAATGAGCAGGGTACGATCCGTTTTGATGTCTGAAAAAACCGTTGAACGGGTCGGGAGGGAATTGTAAGGACGTTTCGCTCCGTATACTTTTACTAATTCCGCGAACGATGCATCGACTGTGTTATACACCTTGCATTTCTTATAGGCGGAGAAATAGGCCGTCAAACTCTCATCGACGATCCGATAATCTTGTAAATAGGCGAACAACGCGGGATAGCTCGTTTGAAGATAGTCACCCTTCGCGCCCTCCCCCAAGGCGACGAGAACCTCTTGTTTCTCGCGTTTCGTGTTATCGGTCAAATAGGCGATCCGATCCGTGCCGTGGCGATGGATCAGCGGGATGAAATTTGCGATGTCCGCGTCACTACAGCCTTTCAACAACGTTTTCCTCTGTTCGTAAAAAACAGGGAACCGACTGTCCGATAGACCAATGTCGAGAATAGCGTTTTTCGCGGTCTCTAGCAAATCGTCCGAGGTTGTCGTTTTGGAAACCACGAAACCTAAATAATCTCGGCTGTTTGCGAAGATTTTTAGCCAAATGAAATAGAGCCAGGATACATAATCGTTCGATTTCGCATATTTCAAGAAGCATAGCTCTGGGGGCGAAAAACGGTGGCCTTCTAAATAACGACGGAAGTCCTTCTCGTTCCCATCGAACGCAGCGAGCAACTTCCTCCAGTATTCGGGGGTTCCGTTAGCTGGCGATAGGTTCTTGAATACAGCCGGGTACCTGTTATTCAATTCGGCGAAATGATTTTCGGGATCTATCACCGTAACATTCGCGATTCGTAGCGCTGTCTTCACCTTTCCGGGTGGATTCCCCATTTCACAAGCCTTTAAATAGGCTTTTATACCGTAAACCACCTCATCCTCGTTGACAACAAAATTCTGAGGGACATCCTCCGGGAGGACGACTCGAGATACCGTCCGTGGGTCTTCCTTTATGATATCTTTGAGCACGGGGTACATAGAGGCGCCTAACAGTATGACCACGTGACTCTTGGGCTGCAAAGTCATCGCTTTGTACCGAGTTAGGTATTTCTTTGCTTCGCCAGCTTTGCTGACTAAGTAGTCGCCAAAGCCTAGGAGCAAGGAGTTCCCCTGGCTCGATCGGACGTCTTTTTCTAGTTTTGCGATATCCGGTTCTTTATCAGCCCCAACACAATAGCCGCTGACGTAGATTATTTTTTCCTGCTGATTTGCTTGAAGTACCTCTTGGTACTCCTCCGGTGAAACCACGACTAAAAGGGGAAATTGAGACGCGCTGCCGAAGTACTGCTTTATTTTTGCTATTGTGTCGCGCATTATGATCCCACGCCGCCGTCTTCCAAGATCTCGATACCGACGGTCATATTGCCTTCAACGAGACGTTTCAAGTATTCTTTAAGTTTATCGGAATCCATACTGTCTATGCGGCGTATCACTCTCTGAAAAGGCTCCTGGCTGTATTTCTTTTGAGCCAATTCCTGAATCAGCCAGTTGACATCTGGGTGTCCGCTCCAATCGTAAGGGCTGACGCGCGTACGTTTACTCAAATGCTCTCGAACTTCGTTTAGGTCGGTCAAGACGGCCTTATACCGCCCGAGGATAGCGTCTTGGAAAGCCCTGTCGACGGTTTCTTGATTGCGGAAGTTTTCCCAGTAAGAGATGCCCGTCAAAAATTCCAGGGCGAATTTAACCTCACTTTCTGTGGAGTGATTGAAACTGACCGCGTCGAAGGAACGTTTAAAATCGTCCCATTTGCCCGTCGGCACACAGGCGAGTATGGGAGTGCGGTAGCGTGTTGACCATTCGCGTGGGTCGTCGGTACCGGTCTTCTCCTTCCATAGTTGGCGAAGCTGCAACCGCGCGAGGTTGCTTTGAAAGTCGCTAACGATTTCGCCAACCTTCGAAATAAAGTCTCTCTCATTCATTTCGAAACAATTGATCGGTATTTTTCCGTAAATGTCTGAGATCTCTGCTTCCGAAAAACCCTGCAGCTGGAACGCGCAGGCGTGTGTGAACGCTTCCTTGTCGTTTTTTAAAAAGCTCACGATGCTATAGCCATATTTGACTATAACATCGTAAAACGCCTTAATACCGTCGGTACCGATACTCTTTGCCACGTTGTACAACGCAGGCGCGAAAGACGCGTATTCGGGCAACTTTTTAACGACCTCGTGGGAGACTTTGACGAACTTTAGCTTGTCGCGCCACGCCTCAAATGATGCCCCGACGGTCTGGGTGTCCTTCGCTAAAAGCTCGTTGCTCTTTTTGATAAACTCGTATTCCAAAATCACCTTGCGGATTTGCCCTTCACCGGTTTCTTCGTTCCAAAGCCAAAGCCCCTCGGTGTCATTGCCGAAATGACGTTTGATATCACTGACCACACGGTCATCGGAAACACGGATTTCTTTTGCCAGCTGCCTGAGTTTCCCAGCTTCGAAACCCGCGAGGAAATCGATCAACGCGGAATCGAAGTTCTCTGTTTTGATGAGCGCTTTCAGCTTGTTCGCGAGGGCGTTATCGTGCATTACGAATTTTCCTATATTGCCGCTGATCGTCGATGTGTTAGCCCCCTGATCAGGGTTCAGAAGTTTAACGAACTCGACTAGAAAATCGCTTTCTATCCCGCTTGCCTTTTCCTTCAGTACCCAAAAGGGGAGGCCATACGATTTGGCCCTGGCTCTGACGCGCTTTATCGCATCTTCGACCGAACCGCATTGGTTTTCCGGGATAGCGAAGACTTCGCCGATTAACCCACAGAACAGTTGCTCCTCTTGGGACATAATGCGTATGTATTTATCCCGGTAATTCCTAGTTGGCGAATAGAATTGCTTGAACCCTTCGTCGACAACCTCTTTCATCTTCGCGACGCTCATCCTTTCGTTGTTCGCATCGTCACTCAAGCGGTAGGTGTCATTCGCATATTCTTTCATCAGAAACCCGGTAATGAAGGCATAAAGGTTGGAGGGAACAAAGCCGAATTCTTCGCGCAAGTAGCCAAGGATGTCCAAAATCGCGATCTTGGAGTTCTTTGCCAGCTCACCTTCTATCTTTTTATCGAGCGCTATTTTGATGATACTGAGTGGGCTGTATGGGTTGTTCGCCCAGTATTTATCATCTTGACGGGCCTCGCTCACGAGCTTCTCGGCGGAGGCCGTTTGACCGCCGGGTTTCAACTCGAGACCCGCTTCAACCCACAGGGGCTTCGACCCGGGTTGCAGCGTGACCTCCGAAAGCCCCGATGAGAATTCAAAAGCGTGCGGATATGTCGTTTTCACCAAATCGCGCAAGCCGTTAAGCGCCTCCGACCAATTACCATATCGTTCGCCCTCGGGGTTTTTTTTCGAATAGACGATTATTTGCCGACCGGAAATCCTGCTTCCCCAATCCCTTATGACCCCTTTGCCCTTGCGTAACATATCATCGGCCGCGGAGTTGTCTTTCCCCCGTTGAATCTCGCTTCCCGCTTTATACTCGGCATACTGCCCTATACTGTCGGTACCAAAAGGTGTGGGGGTCGTGTCGATGAACACGATGTTTTTACCTTCCGGCACTACCTTACTGATTTTTTCCTTCATCGAGCTCCGAAGGAGCGCGGCTTCTTTTTCGTCCTTCGCCAAACCGACTATGGCATGAAACCCGGAGGATCCGTCCTTGTTCACTAGTTTGTTCGTCTCTTGGGTGATGTCATCGTATGCGGCCAGAATCGGCGCGCCGAAACGCAAGTTCAGGGATGGGGGGAAGTTGAAGACGCGACTTAAATCTTCTGTGAACAATTCTCGAGTCCTCAGCCGTTCGATAATATCGTTCTTTTTTTTGTCGAGCTCCACCGCGTCACCGGGCATAATGGTTGTGGCATAACAAAACTTGTTATTGCCCAGTGGTTTTTTGTAGAGGACTTCCTCGCGCACCAGTTTCTCCGCTATGGCGGGGCCGCGATGCTCGTGGTCCGTTCCTTCGAAACAGAGGTTCAAATTCTGCTCGTTTGCGATGAACACGGGGATCGCGTCATTCAAATGCGTGGACACGGCCTGCATAATCAGGATGGTTTTCAGTACCTGATGTTCTTCGGATAACGATAGACGCTGCTCCGCCCTTTTATAGGTGTCAAGGATATTGCGGATGGAAAGAACGAGATTTTCTCGTCCGGTCGCGTAGAAGAAGTCCCACAACATATCCACAGTAAGAAGGGAGGTCGTCCCGTCTAGCGGCCCAAAATTCTCGATGAACCATTGGAAGGCTTTATAATCCCCATCATTCTTGATGAAGTCGAACATACTGCGCTGATTGGATTCGAAGGCGGAAGAGATGTGCTTCAAGAGCAAGGCGGACATCGGATGCAGGGGCAGTACGCCTTTCAAGACTCTCTCGCTGATACGTGTCCACTCAGAGACGGCCTTGCGTGATTTCTTCGTGAAGTCCTGCAAGTCGTCGATTTTTCTTGCCCAATCGGCCTTCGCTTCGGTTTTTATTTTCAGGGCGTCTTTCATCAGATCAAAGGCGATATTGTCGGGCATCGCAATTTCACAGGAAAGGAAACGGTCTTTGATTTTTTTGGCGTCGGAGTCGCGTTCGTGGAAGTAACTGCCCATCTGATGCGCCACGACCACGAGATAAAAGGGTGTTTCCACGCACGTTTCAACTAACTTTTGAAAATCTGTCAGCCTTCCGCGATTGTTTTGGAAGAACTCGCCGAACTCATCGAGCACGAAAACGAGGGCTCTCAGGTTGTTGCCCTTGATGATGTCCTTGATGTACGCGATCAGCCCGTCCGTGTCTAATTTTAGCGCGTTAATCCCGATTTCGCCGGCCATTCGATTGATTTTTCCCACTAAGTCCGTCGAGACATCGGATGTTTTTAATCGTTCGATGATTTCATCGGTGTTCCAACCGCCGAATAAGCCTTTGTATTCCCTATCGATATGGCTAGCAAAGAACTCTTTTTTGCGACTGTCAGCCAACCACTCCAGAATACCGCGCTTCAGCGTATTTTCCCCGCGGTAACTGCAGCCCGCCTGTTCCAAGCTTTTCGCGATGAGCTCTTGAATGACGATGATGAGGTCATTCGTATCGTTTATCGCAGCCGATGCGTAACGGTAGCAGGTCAAGATCTTCCCCTCGTTCTTGATGGCGGCGAATCGCTGCATAAGGTCGGTCTTGTGCTGCGCCAAGGCCTCGTATTTGTTGAAGTACGCTTCGACCTCTTCATTAGAAGCCGTTAAAAGGCTACTCAGGGTGTAGGCCGCATAGGATTTGCCCGTGCCGTAGGCGCCGGAGATCCAAAGAGAGCGTTTTTCTTGTCTCGATAGAATACGCTCGGTTTTCTTCAGCAGGTCTATAAACGTGGGGTGCGGGTAGAACCCATCCCATCTAAGCCCTGCGTTGATGGCAGATTCGTTGACGCAAGGGAAGTAATTTTCATCGATTAGAAAATAATCCTTGTAAACGGGTTTCGCCATTAGCGCGCCCTCCTCATAGCAGATTCAGTACCTCAATTGCCGTTTTGTCTCTATTCAGCAGGATGGTGTCCAACCCGTGCGTGAATTTGAGGGTGATGAAATCGGGGTAACTGGCGGCCAGTCCCTGCAGAATGGTCTTCAACTCACCCTCTTCTATGCCGAATATTTGAGCCGGGCTGATGCCGTCGGACTCGATGTCGTGATTCAACAACCGGGCGACTGTGAACTCGTAATACCCGCCGCAGGCCTCCGCAAACTTGAACAGGGAGTAGAGAATTACGAGAGGAGACCCTATTTGACATTTATTACGTGTGAAACTCCCTTCGCTGTCCACATAACCGAAATTCAACGTTGTTCCGAACGGGGTCTGTACAATGCGTTTGAAATCGCTTAAGACCGCAGACGAATTCCTTTTTGTTATTCCTGCTGTAAGCATAATATCTTCTAATTCTTTACGATCATAGGAAGATCCGATTTTAATATTTTCAATATACCACTTAAACTGTGGATTGTAAGCAAGGTTTGCAAGTAAAATTCCTAAAGAAGTCAAACCGTCCCAACCGAGATTAGAAAGCTTGACTGCGAGATCGGTTGTTTTTTCATTTTCGATTAGGCGCGCGTCTTTCAGGAATCGTCTGAAAAAAGGTTTTTGAACAGGGCCTAATTGGTTATCGGAAAGGAAGTCATCTTTCCTTTCAAAAAAGTCATTAAGCCATTCTGTTTTTGGTCCGTGGGTTCCAAAAGTATTTAAGCCTTTCATATTCCCATCTCCTTGTGGCATTCTTAATGAGTGAAAAGCCAAACAACCTTCTGGGATTGCATGGCATTCTCTGCAGTGAATACAGTTGGTAATTTTCAACCCGTTTTCGAATGAAATACAATTATTTTTGCAATTTACCTCGCAGGTTCTACAAGCAAGGCAGTAGGCTGACTTTCTAAAAACTTGTCGGAAAAACTTACCAAGAGAAGGAGAGCTCTTTATGTATTTAAGCGGTAGATCCACTGTATAACCATTTTTAGTTAGGTTGACTTGAAACTGGAGTTGACCCTCTTTTGCATCTACAACGAATGTATCGCCGATTTTGTAAAAATCCCCGAGTGTTTTTATCCACTCTTTCCAATCTGTCCGGGGCTCCTGGACTTCTATATGCAAATTCTCGCTTTCCGATCTTTCTTTGTAATGAATGTCTGTTGTTATACTGATTCCATTTTTCCGCGCGATCCAAAAACAGTTGCAGAGACAATCTTCTTTTGAGATGTCGCGATTACTTGTATCCATTATGATCGAAATATACTCATCAATCAATTGCTGATAGTTAACGTAACGCAAATAATCAGCTTTTCCCGGGCTCATAGGGCACAAAAGGCAACCAGCGCGAGCATTCCCCTTTTTGTAGGTCGAATTGATAATGAGCTTATGCGCGTATATATGAAGCCAGATTTCATAACTCCCCCAATCCAGAATCGGATTTGCGCTTTGCTGTCCCCTTTGTTTCATTCCGTCGCTTTCAAAATCATACTCACTCCGACGCAGACTTTCCTGAGCGCGAATTCCTACAAAAGCAAGGCCAGAATAATCAGCCTTACCTAATACTTCCCTGAGCTTCAATACCTGAGGCGCGCTTTTGTGTACACTACAACACCAGCGTAACACTCTCGAAGGGGGGCCAAAAATGCGCCAGCTCTCCAAAGCATCCATATGGCTCTTCGCGCGGAAAAACCGTATGCCCTCAGCGGCGCATTGGACTTCAACCTTATCCACGACATCATATGTATCAGGAAATTCCATCTGCGTGTCGCCGAAAACCACCACGAACTCGTCCTTCGGGAGCGCTTTTTTAACCAAGTCGAGAAGGACGACGCTGTCCTTGCCCCCCGAAAATGCGACGTAGAAGATATCTTGTTTAAATCTGCGTCTTTTCCAAATGTCGTATATCTTTTTTACAGTTTCCTGCTCTAAAGTTTGTAAAAAGTCAGCATTTTTTCCTAGCATTTCTTCTATATCAATAGGTCGCAAGGGTTCGTGAAGCTCCTCTTTGATATCCAATTCGGGCGCCGTATAGAGATTGCCGCCTTTGAGCTGGGCGGCCAAACGTCCAAAGTAATAGTATTTGTTGGCCTCAGCCCACATATAAGGAAACACATCTTGTTTTTCATATGTCCAATATTGATTGAACCCTAGGAGGTCCAATTCTTGGTAATATACGGGACGGGGCTCTTTTGAGAACTGCATCGGCGAAGTGTTGAGCAGTATTCCGCCCGTTTGGGTGTCATAGGTGTAGTTGTACATCAGATCGCGCCTTTTTCTCCTTGTGCTTTTCTTAGTCTCTTCGCGAGTAACAGAACCTTCTTTTCGATGTATTCGATGTTTTTCCGAGCGATGAAGCCATTTTGAAACAGATACTCTATAGCTTCTTTTTTGTCCTCCAAAGTGACGAAGGAGCGGGCCAACGCGATAGCCATAATGTCGTCGTAATCATTGTATACGAACGATTTGCGAACGATCACACCAACATTCGAACTATTAACCGACCGGACTTCATACTTGAAAACCCGACTAAACTTTCGCAAGTAGCTTTCCAATAAAAAGAGGTTCCAGGGGTATCCCGTATAGGGGAAGATTGAGAAATCCGTGACGCTTTTGAGCGGGATAAAACCCCCGGGGCAATAGACAGAAATCACTTCATCGACGCGTTCCACATCGAAGTGGATAAGGCTTTCTTCGACGAACAAGTCGGCGGACACACGCACTAATATCTTGTGTGCGGCAATCAAACAAGTTGACTGAGTTCTTCCTCGCGGATCAAGGCTTGCCCCTAAAGAGTTAAGTTCCTCAAAAGAAACCTCTTTTCTATCCCGGCAATATTGCTCCAATACAGTAGTGGCACTGAGCTTTTTCCCGTTCGGAGTGATTACTTGCCTGTTTTTACCGCAAGTCTTAGACAGAAACTTTTTATATACCGCATCCTGGATCGCCGAGATCGTGAAATGAGGGTTTAAGTCTTTAAACAAAGAGAGATCCAGTTCGTTGATGGCGACATAGTCTCTGGTTTGGAGCGTCTCTCTCACGAAGGAGACGACCTTTTCCCCTTCACTTTCGGGTAAATGCATATTTCCAGCGCGGGCGTATTTCCCTGTTTCTGTGCGGTGATAGTCAGGGCCGTTCAGTGTCGAACGGATGGTATCCTGATTAAGGCTTGGCAATCGGTCAAACAACTCCTCCAGCGACCAGATATCTCGTACCTCGAATGCCTCACGAATCAAATCCGACGGTGTGACGCCCGATTGCAGACAAACATAGTCACGCTTGAAAGAGACATCCGAGTAATACTTTTCTATAAAGGCCTTGAGTATATCGACTGAGTAAATGCCCATCGCGTCGAGGTTCTCGAAATACTTTTCGTAGAATACCCTGATATAAATGCACGGTGAACCCATCGCTTCCAAGTATTCCCTCACCGCTTTGATGGCTTCCTCCTCGTAGATATACGCCCTATTGTCGTAGACCACGGCGACGGTTTCTATAAACGCGTCCAGGTCTTCCTGCTCATTTTCGAATTCTATGCCGTATTCCTCCGAATAGTGTTTCACGAACCGATCAAAATAGATACCGGATTTGATCTTGTAACCTGCCTTAAATCTCGAAACAATGAGGTTTTTCGCGTTTTCTCGAACCATTTCATCAAGCGTTGTGCGCTTCGCGTTTGGACTGAGACGTGGGGCCACGCTTCCATCGATGTACCCCAAGCATTTGTAAACCCCATTGGCCAGCCTTTTAAATAACTTCGGGTTGGGATTAGAAAGGCCGATTTCATACTCCGCCGGTTGGATAGAATGGTTCCAAAAACCATACGTAGCCGTCAATTCATCGCAGATCTCTTTGCGAGTCTTGGTCTGCCCTATATGAGCATTGGAATATTCTATCAGCGCCGCTTTAATGGTTATCTGATCTGACGAACCGATGGGCGTGGTCTCTTTTTCAACCTCTAGGAGAGACGTTTCTCGAACCTTGACGAATTTCACAAATTTTGACAATGATGCGAAGAAAGTCGCTTCGTATCCAGCGTCCAACCAAGCGGCGACGATGGGGTGGCCGCTCGTATTCGACCAAAAAGTGGGATATCGATACGCAGCGATCGGTAACCCGCCGACTAAGTTCGCGATATCGGAAAGAGACATATGGATGCTGTCTTTGTTATTTTCCATAAGCCACTGTTTCAAGGGTTCATATTTCCGTTCATTACTGTCATCACTCTGAGACGCTGTTTCTTCCTGCAGGGGTGGGGCGATTCCTACATCAAAGGTTGCCGGATCGTCAATGATAGGAGTTTCAGTTTTTTCCACGCGCTTGGGTTCTATCGAATAACAAACCAACTCGAAGACGTCGGGCTTAACGGAAACCACCTCTATGTATTCTTTCCCTTTCGGTTCCTGACCCGCCTCATTGAGACGATTGCTGAACGCAAAGATACGGCGTAACTCGTCCGCGATAGGTGAGGTTCGACTGTATTCCACTAGGATCGTTTTCTCATACCCCGTATAGATATTCGGGCTTTTCAATGTAGCGGAATAGGCTTCACCATTTATAACGAGGGTGATGGGGTGGCTTCCACCCATTTGAAGATCGACTGTAACGTACGAGCAAAACGTATCTATTTCGGATGATGGGACGAAGAAACCGAATTTCAGTAAAAAGTCGTCCACTTCTTTCTTGAAGGAGTAGTTGCGTGAGTAAGTCTCCAATTCCTCAAATATCTTTTCGTATGTGTCCTTTTCCCTATCGTTCACTATGTGTGGTTCGGAGATTTCTTCTACCACGGTTAAAAAGGTTTGGCCAAAGCCTTCGTCGTCCTTGACTAAAACAGATTCGCCAAGCTCTTCGCCCGCTTCGGTTAAAGTACCCGCCTCTCGTTCTTGGTCTTTTTCGACTAAAACCGGCTGATTTAAGCCGGGCCCTACCTCGCCAACAGCGCTCTGATTCTGACTTGTAGGTTCCGCATCCGATTCCCGTCGGTACAGGGTTATTTCTTCTTCGCCTGAAACTCTCTGATTCAAGCCATCGTCTTCTTCGGATGCCGTTTGATCCTGAGCTCTTTCTCCATTTGAATCAAACGGATAACAAACCAACTCGAAGACGTCGGGTTTCACAGGAACCACTTCTATGTATTCTTTCCCAATCGGTTCTTGACCTGCCTCAATGAGGCCACTGCTGAACGCGAAGATGTGGCGTAACGCGTCCGCGACAGGAGAGGTTTGACTGTATCCCACTAAGACCGTTTTCGTTTTTTCATACCCCGTATAGATATTCGGGCTTTTCAATGTAGCGGAATAGGCTTCACCATTTATAACGAGGGTGATGGGGTGGCTTCCACCCATCTGAAGGTCAACAGTAACGTAGGAGCAAAACGTTACTATTTCGGATGGCGGGACGAAGAAACCGAATTTCAGTAAAAAGTCGTCCACTTCTTTCTTGAACGTGTAGTTGCGTGAGTTTGTCTCCGATTGCGCGAATACCTCTTCTTCTGCGTCCTTTTCCCTATCGTCCACAATGTGGGGTTCGGAGATTTCTTCTACCTCGATTAAAACGGTTTGGTCCCCGCCCATATCTTTTTTGGTTATGACAGTCTGATCCGGTTCTATATCTATTTCAACAATGGCTGTTTGAACCAGGTCTTTTTCTTCTTCAGGAGAAAGCCCTCCGTCGTGGATCGTGCCTACCTCGACGAACGCGCTATGGTCGAGCTCAAACGCTCCCTCAGTAAGAGTAGCCTGGATTTCTTGTTTTGCTTCGCTCGTAAAAGTATGTTGGCTCGCATTTTCTTTTTCGCGAGCAGGAGGGTTCTGGCTGAATTCCCGCTCTGCCAGAGTTTGATAGGCCGCCGGTTGTTTGCTATCTATAGTTGAACTTACGGAGCCGCGAGAAGGACCCTCCCAGGGCTTGTCTCGAAGAAACTGCATATAGAGCAGGCCAACAAACGAAAAGCGGTCGTACGTTTTCGGGTTCATAATCCGTAATGCTTTTGAATCTATAACCTTACGAAAAACAGGCTCATACACACTCGGTGAAGATATCTGCCATATGCTGATAGAAAACTTCCTTTTAATCACCAGGTTCGAGACTTTATCGAGGCATTCCACGGCAGATGACGGCGAAATCACTCTGATATCGCTGGCGATAATCCATTTTTCGAATTCTTCTCTTAAATCCATAGGAAGCGTAAATCAAGAAATGCATCGCATCTGATTGGGGTCGGAACGCTTTTATACCCGAATGCAGCCACTTCTTGACCTCCTTCTTTCAATTTTTACCTTTCAAAGAATCTAAGAGGAGCAAACCCGGCGCTCGCAAATATCACATCCACCTAAAGCGTTGAGGCCCTTTGAATAAAGATCCTTCGCTCTTACTGGTTCGCCAAAGGAGAAAGGCTTATAGGGGAAATGCGGCGGTTGTAACATTCAATGTTCTTATCGTATACATGTAAGAATAGATTATAGCATACTTTTGGGAATACCGCGTGCCCGGGTTTTGGGTCAAGCTTAAGTTGGCATGTCTTAAAAGTAAAACAGGGTGCGCACGGAGCGTACAGAGAAAAAATGCCTCGATTAAAAGCATAAGGATCTAGTTCGCACAGAGAGCACAGAGGGCACGGAGAGGACACGAAGGAAAAACGCCTAGTTTAAAAAACATAAGATTTAGTTCGCACGGAGGGTACAAAGAAAGAATGACTTGATTAAAAAGCAAAAGATATAGCTCGCACAGAGAGCACAGAGGGCACAGAGAGGACACAAAGGAAAAAGCCTATTTTAAAAAACAGAAGATTTAGCGAGCACGGAGGGTACAGAGAAAGAACGCCTCGATTAAAAACAAAAGATCTGGTTCGCACAGAGAGCACAGAGGGCACGGAGAGGACACAAAGGAAAAGGCTCTTCGATACATTACTTGAAGCCCACTGATCATCCAAGAAATACAAAGTAACATAAGAGAAATAAAAAAGTCCGGGAGATGGCCGATTATGCGATTAAAGCGGATTAGCGAAACGGTCTAAGGGTCTACAGGATTATTACGATAGAAGATGTTAATTAAGTACGTCTTGTAAAATGTTGAAGAGCCAAGGAAAAATGCCTAGTTTAAAAAACAGAAGATTTAGCGCGCACAGAGGGTACAGAGAAGGAATGCCTGGATTAAAAACAAAAGATCTCGTTCGAACAGAGAGCACAGGGGGCACGGAGAGGACACAAAGGAAAAATGCCTAGTTTAACAAACAGAAGATTTAGCGCGCACGGAGCGTACAGAGAAAAAATGCCTCGATTAAAAAGCAAAGGATCTAGTTCGCACAGAGAGCACAGAGGGCACGGAGAGGACACGAAGGAAAAACGCCTAGTTTAAAAAACAGAAGATTTAGTTCGCACGGAGGGTACAAAGAAAGAATGACTTGATTAAAAAGCAAAAGATCTAGCTCGCACAGAGAGCACGGAGAGAGGTTGAAGAAGACTTGCCGCACAGAAGCGCGACGTTCCCAGGCTCCGGAAAAGTTCGCCTCTCCACTTTAAACGCTCATAAGAATGTAAGCGCACTGATAACTCGAATTGGTGGTATAATATTGTTTGAGGATAGCGAAATCGTAATTGCTTTCCTATGTTTTGTAGAAATTTACCTCTTGTATTTCGCGTTTAAATCGTATAAAATACTTGCAGCAGTCAACTTACTTCATTTTTAACTGTGTAGGTGCGGGGATGCTGTACCGGGTGAACTACGGAGTCACGTATGGGGCTGTTTGACGTTCTCAAGGAGAACAGGCCGAACAAAAGTTCGGCGTTCTCGGGAAATAAAGACATGCCGAACTGAAGTTCGGGGCTCCCAGGGGTGCGAAGTTCCCAGAGGTTCGGAGTTCCCGGAGAAAAAAGATATGCCGAATTAAAGTTCGGCGCTCCCAGGGGTGCGGAGTTCTCAGGCGTTTCCAAGGAGAAATATATTTACTGTGAGGTAGGAGGTTGAATATGCAAAAGGAAAGAAAACTCACTTCTTCTCTCGAAGAGTATTTGAAGGTCATTTACGAGATTACGCAGACCGAGCCGGTAGCGCGCGTCAAGACCATTGCGAAACATATGGGGGTGAGTTTGCCCAGCGTCACGAACGCCCTGAAGAGGTTGGATGTGTTGGGGTATGTGCGGTATGAAAAGTACGGTCTGATTATGTTGAGCGAGAAGGGGATCGAGAGAGCGCAGAAACTGGAAAAGACTTGCTGTATCCTTCGCACGCTGTTGGTCGACTTTATCGGCGTTCCAGAAAGCGACCTCTCGAAGATTACCTGTCGTATCGACCACTATTTCGATGAAGAGACCCAACATCGGATGCAAGAGCTGCTCTGTATCCTTAGAAAAGCGAAAGACGGCGGAACGGAATACCGTAACGAGCTGGAGCTCTTTTTCAAAAAGAGGTCGAGCGAAATTTCCTCGACAACGGAGTGATCCATTTCGTTCAAAAATTCGCTAGTTGCTGTAGGAGGATGTGATGGTAGGGATCTTAGGCGACGTGATGATCGATCAGCTGGCGTCGATCCGAGATTACCCGGAAGAGGGTTCGGAGACGATCATCCGTTCTTTGACGCCGCGTTTGGGCGGATCGGCCTGCAACACCGCAATGGTGTTGTCCGATCTCGTCGGGCGTTGCCTGCTGTTCTCGCAGATCGGCGACGATGAACACGGCCATTTGGCGGTGGCAACGTTAATGAAAAAAGGGGTCATCCCGGACTTCGTTTCGACACGTCCGGGTATGCCGACCGGTATGATTATCATTATGCTCTCACCCGACGGATCGCGCACCATGTTTAGCCACCGTCCCAGTCACCCATTGCCAGATGACGAGGGGTTGGAAGACCGTTTCATCTCCCGAATTGACTTCCTACACCTGTCTGGCTATGTTTTATTGGAGGAGAGAGACCGCGCCATCTGTCATCGTATTTTGGATAAGGCGGCCAAAAAGGGGCTACCTATCTCCTTGGATCCGGGGATTTCACCGGTAAAGAAAGTTCCTGAAGCGGTGCTTGCGGCTTTAGACTGGATTTCTTATTTTATCCCTAATGAGAAGGAGCTGCTCATCCTGACGCAATCACCGGATCTATTCTCCGCCATTGACACACTGGGCGCCCAAAAACCCGTTCTCGTCATCAAGCGCGGGGAGATGGGATGCTTGATCGTCAATCGCGACGGGTCGTTGCCGGTTCCTTCGGAAAAGGCGGTGGTCACAACCAATACGACGGGCGCGGGCGACGGGTTCAACGCCGGTTTCATTTACGGGCTTCTTCAGCGTTGGCCTCTCGAACGGTGCGCCCGTCTCGGAAACCAGATGGGGCGTCAAGTCGTTTCTTCTCCTCTCGGTATCCCGGGAACGTCGTTCTATTTGACCTAAACGCGAAAGTCCGGCGTGCTCACGGTAAGGGAAAGAGGGTTCGCACGAAGGTCACGGAGAACACAGAGGGATATTTTCTGGGAACGCCGCACTTCAGTGCGGCATGTCCTTTCGATTTTTCTAGGGGGCGTAACAAAGCTTATTTAAAGAAGTTTAAAGCTCAAACCCTGCCGGACTGAAGTTCGGCGGGCCCAAGAAGAAAAACGTGCCGGACTAAAGTCCGGCGCTCCCAAAAGGGCGTACTCAGTGCGCTACCAGGCGCTTCCGAAAATCCCGAACTCACAGAATACCGGCAAGCGGGTTATCCGTGATATAATTGATAGCCGCAAGTGAAGACGGCATCGTTGTGTTGTGATGAGGAGGATATCAAATGGAAGCGCTCTTGCCCCTTCGGTTCACCGGGTTCAGCGTCCTCGTGTTGGACCAGCGTCTCCTTCCGCGTGAGGAAAAATACACCGAGTATTTCGATCTCGAAGGTCTCTACGAATCAATCCGTTCTATGGAGCTGAGAGGGGCCCCATTGATCGGGATAGCAACGGCTTACGCGATGTTTTTGGGAGTGAAGAACCGGAGTTTCCCCAATCAAGCCGTCCTCTTGGAAACCGTGAAAAAAAACGCCGAAAGGCTCAACCAGGCAAGACCGACGGCGAAAAACCTCTTCTGGGCGACGGCTCGACTCGTCCGCCTGGTGGAGCGGAATATCGGTTTACGCGTAGACGAGATCATCGATCGAATGCGCGCCGAGGCCGTACGCATAAACGAAGAGGATGTCGAGATCTGTCGGAGCATCGGCGAGCATTTCCTGACCGTCCTCAAGCCCGGTATGCGCCTGTTAACGCACTGCAACGCGGGCGCGTTGGCGACGTATCGATATGGAACCGCGACCGCTCCGATGTACCTCGGCCAGGAGCGCGGATGGAATTTTCGAGTTTTCGTCGACGAAACGCGGCCTTACAATCAAGGCGCGAGGCTGACCGCTTATGAACTCCATCGGGCCGGTATCGACGCGACGTTGATTTGCGACAATATGGCCGCGATGGTGATGTCCAAAGGTTGGGTGGATGCGATCCTCGTCGGCAGCGACCGCGTGGCTGCGAACGGCGACGCCGCGAACAAGATCGGAACTCTGAACCTCTCTATTCTTGCGCGCCATTTCGGTATTCCTTTCTATGTGGCGACGCCCACCCCGACTCTCGACCTCGAGCTACCCGACGGAAATCACATCCCCATCGAAGAGCGAGATGGCGAGGAGATCACCCATTTTTTAGGGGTCCGTGTGGCGCCCGAAGGGATCAAAGTTTTCAACCCCGCCTTCGATGTCTCTCCGCACGAAAACATCACGGGGATCGTGACCGAGAAAGGTATTGCCTATCCCCCGTTTGAACTCAGTCTAAAGGCGCTGGCAGAAAAGACCGGCCCTTCCGGAAATGGTTAGCATATGGCCGGTAACCTCGTAGATACGCACACTCATCTATGGGACAAACGGTTCGATAGAGACCGTCAGCACCTCATCCGTTCTTTACACGAAAACGGGATCGCATGGATTTTGGAAGTCGGCGTCGATTTGCCCACTTCTCAGAAAAGCTTAACCCTCGCCGAGACCTACCCACAGGTGTATGCGTCTGTCGGGACGCACCCACACGACGTGAAGGACCTGGATCAAGATCGATTAGTGGCGCTGAAGGAACTCGCGCGAAATCCTCGATGCGTCGCAATCGGAGAGATCGGCTTGGATTTTTACCGTGATCTGTCTCCACGACCGCTCCAGATCAAGTGGTTTAAAGAACAGCTGGAATGGGCGTTATCGATCCAAAAACCGGTGATCTTGCACGTTCGGCAAGCTTATGAAGAGGCTCTTGCGATATTGGAAGGATACGGTTCCTTCCCCGCCGGGGGTGTCGCGCATTGCTTTCAATCGGACATGCGAACGGCCGAGCGATTCGTCGCGCTGGGGTTCCACATAGGGATCGGCGGGCCGATCACCTATTCCTCCAAAGACCCGAACGCCGTCGAAACCCTCCGTGAGGTGGCGCGGAATTTGCCGTTCGAGCGGCTTCTGGGAGAAACCGATTGCCCTTACCTAACCCCGGAACCCGTGAGAGGAAAACGAAATGAACCCGCTTTCGTCAAATACGCGATCGCCGGGATCGCCCGAGCGCTAGAACGCTCTTTCGAAGAAACCGCGTTCGGGCTTCGCAAAAACGCCGAAGGCTTATTCCTCGTTGACAATGTGACGGATAGATAGCCTTCCTTCTCGAGGAAGGAGGCGCGTCAGTGACGCTCAAAACCTAAACGCCTGTAATCGCTTAAGATAAAAACGCGAGAGGGCGATAAAGGCAAGCGAACCGCCCGCGGGTCAGCGGTCGAGAACCCGCGGTTTAACCGTGCTCTACAGGCTGCAGAATGCTTTCATTGCGCTATTCAATGGGATTCGGGCGCGATGGGAGCCCAAGAAAGATTAGGAGGGACTCGTATGGCAGACACAGACAAGGTTCGTATACCGAAATGGACCTTCACGCTCGTTATGGTGGCCAGTATCGTTGGCATTCTGGTCATCTATTTTTCGACCGGGTTTTACAATGTCGCCCCATCGGAGGTTGGCTTGGTAAAACGATTCGGGAAGTACGTGAGGACCGATCAGCCCGGTATCAACTATCATCTACCGGCCCCATTCGATTCCGTCACCGTCGTGGATGTGCTATCCATCCGGAAGATAGAGATCGGGTTTCGAACGGTAGCGGCCAATCGGTACGCTTCGGTCGTCAGCGAGGCGTTGATGATGACAAGCGACAACAATTTCGCCAGCGTCGAGTGCGTCATCCAATACCGCATCAAGGATGCTTATTCCTTCGCGTTCAACATACACAATCCCGAAGAGATCGTGAAGGCGCTTTCGGAGTCAGTGATCCGTGAAAGGGTCGCGCTCCGAACCGTAGACGAGGTGCTCACCTCCGATCGCGATTTGATCGCGATGGAAGCGAAAGACCGTCTCCAAGAGCTCCTGGATCGTTTCCAAATAGGAGTTTCATTGGAAAACGTCCGGTTGCAGGAAGTGAATCCCCCAACCGAAGTGCTGGCAGCCTTCGATGATGTGAACAGCGCGATCCAGGACAAAGAGAAAACGATCAACACGGCGCTCCGGTATTACAACGATCTCGTGCCGAAAGCGCAGGGAGAAGCCGGTAAGGTCCTCTTAGAAGCGGAAGGTTACCGGGACATACGGGTGCTGGCCGCGCAAGGAGAAGTGGCCCGGTTTTTGCAGGTTCTAGAAAAGTACGAAGCCTCTCCGGAGATCACCCGGCAGCGCCTGTACATAGAGACGATGGAAAAGGTGTTACCGAATTTCAAGACGCTGATTCTTCCCGGAGACAGCGGGAATACCCTGAAGCTCTTGGATATCCAAGCTTTGATGAACGGAGGGGGTCGACAATGAAAACCTTATGGTGGTTCCTCGGGATTTTCCTCGCCTTTTTCATCCTGTTCGCGATGGTGACCTATACGGTGGATGAAACGCAACTGGCCATCCGTATCCGTTTCGGAAAGATCCTGGACGTCCACGATACGGCCGGTATCCATTTCAAAGCCCCTTTTATCGATAGGATAGAAAAGCGCGACAAGCGCCTTATGCTGTACGATATCCCGCCCGAAAGCGTTCTCACCGCCGACAAAAAACGGCTGGAAGTGGATAGCTTTATCCTGTGGAGGATTTCCGACGCGAAAGCCTTTCTGGAAACGCTTAACAATACCGTCAGCGCGTTAAACCAAATCGACGATATCGTCTATGCGAACATCCGCGATTCTTTCGCAAAATTGACGATCCCGGACATCATCTCGGAAGAGCGTCGAGCCTTCTTGGGATCCATCACGGTACAGACCTCGGAAAACCTGAAAACCTTCGGCGTGCAGGTCGCCGACGTCAACGTGAAACGGACCGATCTGCCCGAGACCAATGCGAAAGCCGTATTTGAACGGATGAAATCCGAAAGGTATCAGGCGGCGGCCAAGATTCGGGCCGAAGGGGAGAAGGAGTATAAAGAGATCGTAGCGAAAGCGGAGAAAGAATCATCGGTGTTGATCGCCGAGGCGAACAAACGCGCGGAAGAGATTCGAGGGGAAGGAGACGCGTCGGCTCTAGAGGTTTACGCCTCAGCCTTTTCGAAAGACCCGGAGTTCTACCGTTTCTGGCGCTCTTTGAGCGCCTATGAGAACGTTTTCCAAAAAGAAGCGGTAGTGTTGCTCGACGAGCGGGTCGATTTTTTACAGTATCTCTTTTCACATAAAGCCGAGTAGGGAAAGATGGGCGTCGGTCCGAGCGCGGATTCTTACTTATCGGTGCGTGCTTCAGCCTTTGATCGGGGTGAAACTGCGGAGGAATCGACAGAAACGACGATCGTGATCCAAAGATCGAGGTTTATCGGTTGCGCGGCTCGCGTTCTATCGAAAGATGACGTGACGGACTTCATCAAATCGAGAAAAGCGAGGCATCCGCAAGCCAATCATCACGTTTGGGCGTACGTCATCGACGTTAAAGGCGGAAGCCAGCATTTTTCCGATGACGGTGAACCCGGAGGGACCGCCGGCGCGCCCGTTTTTGGAGTTTTGTCCAAGCATCGGTTGGAAAGGACGGCCCTCGTCGTGACCCGGTATTTCGGGGGGATTAAGTTGGGAATCAGCGGGTTGATCGAAGCCTATCGTCGTAGCGCGGAAGAGACCATCCAGGCCGTTGGGATCGCGCGTTACCGGCTCTATCGTCGATACGCTTTCGCGTTGGCCTACCCCGACTGGAAAGGGTTCCAGCGCTTTTTATCCGCTCTCGGGGTTGAGGAAAACGGGATCGAAGTCCGATACGCCGAAAAGGTCGAGGTTCTGGTAACGGTTTTAGTCGAAAGTGCGCCGCGTCTACGAGAAGAGTTGGACCGTTTTATCGCGATGCGGAAGATCATAGGGTATACGGAGAGCGACCCGGCTTTCGTTCCGGACCTATCCGAAACGGATACCCTTTAGCGGAGCGTTTTGAGTATGAGCGTATGGGAAGCGTTGGTGTTCAGCATCTCGTTAATCACCTCGAACCTGTTGATTCTCAACGGAATTGCGAAGTTCGACCTCAAGGGGAAGACCCCTTTTACCTTCCTCCTGATGGCCTTCGCCACATCGACCGGGTACGGTCTGCTCCGTTATGTTACGATCATTCTGTATGACGACTTCTATCTGGTCACCAACATCTTGTTTTTTTTGAACAACCTCTGGCTTTTAGTCTTCTTCAGAAACGCGGTCGTTCAGTACAACGACCGTATCCCGATCGGCCGCTATTTTGTCCTGTCGATCGTCTGTTTCCTCCTCCCGATATCTATCGGGCTATTTTTCAACCCGATAAACAACTTTGAAACGCTGATGGTTCAGATGTCCTATATGTTGGGCATCATCCCGATGGTCGTCTATTCGTCGATGTTAGCCGGAGTCTCCGTTGGCTCCGCCTTCTGGGGGATCATCATCGCGTGTTTCTTATTCTCGGTGGATTTCTTCCTGCGTTTCGGGTTTTTCCATATCCTACAAACCGAATTTCAAGAAGTGATTTCGGAGACCTTCAGAGTCGTCTCTATCTTGCTGATCAGCATCTTCGGCCACTACGGACAACCGATTCCACCCGGGAAAATACGGGAGGTCATCCCGGGTACGCAACGCCTGAACAATATTTTCTTCGCGCTCATCGCGTTTTTCCCAGTTATGATCTTTTACACCGTTTTTTGGCAGGTCAATCTGAACGACCGAAAAATGCAGCAAAAAGAGATCGAGCTTTCCAAGGAAGTCTTCATGATCAGCAGTAGGATGCTCGAAGAAAAGATCGATACCTATTCGCGGATCGTCAACGAGGTTAAAAATTCGGCGAACCTCGCGACGGCGCAATGGAAGCTAAAGACCTTCCTATTCACCGATCCGGAAATCGACGTCGCACAGCTTCTGACCTCTTATCCGATTATGTACAAAGATGAGGAAGTGATCTTCGAGAAGGGCCGCGTCACCTTCTACACCCGAACGGAACAAGGGTGGGGCATCAAGCTATCGGTCAATATGGAGGTTATGTACGCTCAATTTCCCGTCAACGAATCTCAAAGGTTCTACGCGTTTTTAAACGATACGACCTTTTTGTATCCGCCCGGCCAAATGATCGAAGCGAACGCCCTCTTCTCCAGTATTGGTAAAAGGGATTTCGTCTTCGTCAACACGATCAACCTCTATAAAAAACCATTCAGCACCTATCTCATATTCACCACCTCCCCGATCACGGTGAACATCTACACGCTTGCCTTTATGCTGGGGGCGATATTCATCCTGGTTTTAGTTTGGTGGTTTTACGGTTTTTACGTCCATCGATGGGAGAAAACCGCAAAAGAGAAGTATTTTTCGTTGAATCAAGCTAAAGAGGAGTATGGCGAACAGATCGGACGTTTAGAGAGCTCGTTGAAGCTCATATCGGGAGACTTGCAGATCACGGCGGACAAGCTGGACCAGTTCAGCCGCACGGTCTATCAACTCACCGACAGTTTCTCCGGCTTCGATTTCCAGAAAGGCCCATCCTTCGAATTGAAACAGCTGTACGATAAGCTGCTTTCCATCATGAGCTGGGTGGAGGAGATTCTCTTCTTCCAGAAGTCCGAACCCAAGGGTAAGCTCCTGGCCTTCTCCGGAGGAGAGCCAATCTTAACGACGTTGCCTCCCTCTCTCTTTCAAACCCCTAAAGAGCTCTGGGTTGGCCAGCTTTCGCTGGGCCTTCCCGAGGACGCGCGAGACACGGTTTCGGAAGGCTTGACGCCCCGACTGAAGAAGGCGCTAACCTCCAAAGCCGTATCGATCGACAAACGCGACCTGATCCTCCTCGTGCTGTTGAAAAGTAGATCGTACGACCCTTCTGACTACGAGTTCCATTTTTTACGCACCTTGTTCAATATCTCGGAACTCTATCTAAAAATATTCTATTCTACGAAACGAAACGAGACGATTTCGCAAAAGTATATCTTGCTCTGCCGGTTTCAGATGACCCTCTGTTCACCGCAGGCGCTTGAATCCTCGTCGCTGGGGAATTTAACCGGTGGTCGAGAAGGAACTCAGAAAATTGCCTCGGCTTTCATCTCGTTTCTAAGGAAAATATACCCGGAAGCTTCCTTGTGGGGGTTGAGGATCGGGCCCGAAGAGAGGCCGGAAGAGCAAACTGTATACTACGCCCTCAAGTCGTCTCGCTCCGATCCCAACGCGGGCGCCCCCTTCACAATCGAAAAAAGGCGTTTGAACGAGGTGGTCAAAGAACCGTTCTCTTCTTCGCTCTCGCCATCGAAACCGTTTATGGGAGAGATTGCCGAGAAAGAAGGGATCGCGCCCGGATCCCATTCTAGAATCTACTTGCCCCTTTACGCGCGTTCCGAATCGGTTGTCGCGCTGTTGATGGAGTTTTCTTTCTTCAAAGTCTTTTCCAACGTAGAAAAAGAGTACCTGTTCTTTTTGTGCCAGATCCTGGGGGAAGCCTTCGACGCCGTTCACCAGATAGGGAGGGCGCCCGGATGAGGGCCAATCGCGTGGGGACACATATCGCAAACACTAGATGGACCCTATTCCTCATAGCGCTGCTAACGCTGTGCGGGGCTTGTCTATGCGCGAGCGAATACCGCACCTCTTTACACGCGCAGTTTCCTCACCGAGTGAAAGAGCTGGAGTCGATACTGGGTATGGCCGTCGAGGAATCCTTCGTCGCGGTCAGGGAGTTCTCGAGCGTGGCCTCTTTCACACGAGAGACGGGCGCTCCCTTTTGGATTCGCGGATTCACGAACGCGAATGGGATTTGCCTGCAGAGTCGCCACCTGTTGGGAGAATCCGTCTATAGAAATCTTTTAGAACACGAGCTACTTCATTGGACGATACGTCGGCTAGCCGATTTCCCCCTCTGGTTTGAGGAAGGGATCGTCTGCCTGATCACCGGAGAGCTCTCCGGTTATCGGGGTATCCCGGTGATGAAAAATGTGGAAGCGGTTGACCCGCTAACCTTGAAAAACCCTTGGGAAATGGTATCCTATTCACTGGGCTGCGTGGAAACTGTGAAAGAAATCCTGTATAAACATACGGAGGGGTGTCCATGATCTATCCGATACCGACACGCACCTACAAAAAAAAGCCGAAACGCAAGGTTCCTTGGATCCTAATTCTCATCTCGCTTGCCTGCACGTTCGTAGTTCTATTTCTGTTCTATACCCATAGTCTGCTTTTCGATAGCAACGATATGAAGGAGCCGATCGTCGACTTCCTTTTCCTGATCCAAGACAAAGAGGAGGTCTTCTTCATCCGTTCGAACAAGCTTCAAAAAATCAGCTACGCCGTACAGATGCCCTTAAAAAGCTTCGAACCGATCCAAGCTGTCTCTTTGGACCAATCGACGCCGCAAGGCATCTACAATTCGATCGAGAAACTCTTCGGTCGGGCTAATCGGAGTTTCTGGGCAACGATAGACACCTCTGATTTCGCCGCCCTCGCGCGACTGTCCAAAACCGCGCAGGACTCTTCGCAAACCGGCGCTTCTCAAACTCCACACGATATCCACCAATTCATCGGATTGATCCAACGGATCGACCTTTCCGTCTTCGAGTTCATCTTCTTTCCAAAGATGAAGGCGCTACAGAACATCCTCAAAATGGATAATTTCAATAACCGCTCGGCCTACCGGTTGGTTGACCAACTCAAAAACTATGCCTACAAAGCCACTCCGGTGACATTTCTGACGAAAAATCCGGTCACCATCCGGTATCAATCCAAGTCGGGTGAGGTTGAGGTGGAGCGCTTCTATCTAGACGACAAGAGTTTGAAGTCGATTAAGGAGTTTATGTCCCAATGAGAAGAGCTCATCGGCGCGAAGGCGGAGTGTTATTAGCCCTCTTTACCTCTCTTCTTTGCGTATCGGTCACCCTATTCTTTCTAATCCTGCCCGGCTTTATGAAGGAGGTCTTTCAGGTTTCCGATGAGGAAAGCGCGCTGACGGGGAAGGCGTATTATCTGATCTTAGGGGTTGACGACGCGGCCACGGGAGGGGCAGACAGAACGGATATGATCGGCGTTCTGGGTATACACTTCGAAACTAAAAAGACGGTCTTCATCAGCATCCCGAGGGACCTGATGGTACCCGATCCCGCCTCGGAATCCGCGCCTTCCCCCACTGCCACTGGGAGCGCCGTTCAGTCGCAACCTACGGTCAAGATCAACGGACTATACAAAAAACACGGCATCCGCGCCTTACAAAAAACCATAGAGTCCCTACTCCACATCTCAATCGCCCGATACGCGGTGATCGACTACGAGGTCTTCGAGTACCTGGGAGACCTCCTTGGCCCTGTGAAAGTGAATATACTGACGACGTTAGAATACGAGGACACTCAGCAAAACTTGAAGATTCACTTCGAACCGGGACTTCAGGCGCTGAACGGGAAGCAGCTTCTGTTGTACATCCGTTTTCGAAACGACCATTTAGGAGACTTGGGAAGGATACAGCGACAAAAAGAAGTCCTGCTCACCTTGCTTCAGTCCCTGAAAACGAAGAAGGACACCCTCACGCTCAACCGTCTCATACAGGACGTCTTGGGAAAGATCGAAACCAACTTCGACGCCATCGACTTGCTCTCCCTTTGGGGATACGCGGACGCTTTAGGACATGTCGCCTTTTTAAACTTCCCCTATTTGATCAACGCGAAAGGGGAGATTGAGGTCTCCTCTGAAAAAATCTGGCGGGTGTGTGAAGAACTCGCGAAGATGGAACCAGTTCAAGAACCTTACGCACCGCAGATGGTCTTGATCAACGCCTGGAACGACAACGCTTATCAATTCTCGATCGTGGAATACAATCTCTGGTCAAGTCAGAGTATTCGCCCCTTCATCATCGAAAAGCGTCTCGTTCACGAAGCCGTGAAAAAGCTGGCTTCTACCCGCGATTTATTGGTTTTTTTAGTCAAAGACGCCGATAAGCAGAAGGAGATAACGGAGCGCTATCAAAGGGTCTATCCGAAGCGACCCTTTTTGGCTGTTTTCCCCGAAATCGGCGCCGTCTTTTCACTTAAGGATTATCTATCCGTTGTGGATGCGCTGATGAAGGCAAAGGCCGCTTTTCCTTTCCCCGCGGATGCGCTGATCATCAGGACGCAGCCCTGAAAGGAGGTCAATATGCTTCAAAAGCGAGACATCGAAGAGGTCTTAAGCGTTCTGTTGGAGACGGGTGGAGATTTCGGGGAGCTGTTCTTTGAAGACACGCGATCGGCCGAAATGTCGATGACCGATGGCAAACTCGAGAAGGTGAACACAGGCAGACTCTTCGGGGTCGGGTTGAGGGCCTTCTTGGAAACGAAGGCGGTTTACGCCTACACCAACGATCTCTCGATCGACAACTTGAAAGCCACGGCCCGAAGGATCGGCAAAGCGCTGAAAGGGCCGTCCAAAGGGTCCGAATCAGTTACCCTATCTGAAAAACATCACCAGACCAAGTTACCCGTACTGACGCCCTTTGAAATCGTGGAAAGACAAGAAAAGAAACGGGTCATGCGGCTGGCGCATGAAGGCGCGAGGACCTTCGCCCCCGCGGGAAGCGCACTTAACGACCTGATCGGCCAAGTCGAAGTCAAGTATTTGGAAAAGGATCAGTACGTGCGTATCGCCAATACCGAAGGGGTGTTCACCGAGGATCGCAGGCGGAGAACCCGACTCATCACGACGGTCATCGCGACCGAGTACGGACAGAAAGAGACGGGTTCGAGTTCTCCCGGATCCGGAGCGGGTTTCGAATTCTACAACCTCATAGACCCGAAAGAGGTCGGGAGAGAGGCCGCCCGAATCGCGCTTCGAATGATACGCGCTGACTTCTCGCCGGCAGGGATGATGCCGGTAGTGATCGACAACGGATTCGGCGGTGTCATTTTTCATGAAGCGTGCGGGCACTCGTTGGAGGCGACGGCCGTCGCGAAAGGAGCGTCGGTCTTCTGTGGGAAGGTTGGCCAGAAAATAGCCGCCGACTGCGTGAGCGCGGTCGACGACGGGACCATCCCGAACGCTTGGGGAACGTGCACCGTCGATGACGAGGGGATGCCTACCCAAAGAAATCTGTTGATCGAAAACGGCGTGCTAAAAGGCTACCTGATCGATCACATCAACGCTCGGAAGATGGGTATGAAACCTACCGGAAGCGGACGACGAGAAAACTACACCTTCGCGCCGACCTCGCGGATGTCCAATACCTTCCTATTACCCGGATACTCCATTCCGGCAGAGATAATCGCCAACACAGAATGGGGGTTGTACGCCAAGACAATGGGGGGCGGATCCGTTCAACCGACGACCGGTGAGTTCAATTTCGCCGTTCTCGAAGGGTACCTCATCGAAAAAGGTCGTGTTTCGAAGCCCGTACGCGGGGCGACGCTTATCGGGAAAGGCCACGAAGTGTTGGAAAAGATCGATATGGTCGGAAACAACCTGGCGAGATCTCAAGGAATGTGCGGGTCCATCTCCGGGATGGTCCCCGCGGATGTCGGGCAACCGACGATTCGTGTGTCCGCATTACTCGTGGGGGGGAGAAACCAATGAACTTCGAAGCCTTCAGAAACTCTATCTTTGACATCGCTGTCAAAAAAGGATTGAAGACCTTTGAGCTCTTCGGTATGGAACAACGGGAATTAGAGATCAGCGTTTTCGAAAGCCAGATCGAACACTATAAGGACGCATCCTGCGCTGGAGCGAGCTTTAAAACGATCGTAGATGGAAAAGCAGGCTCCAGTTTTACGGAAGTATGGACACCCGAGTCGGCGGCCAGACTCGTCGAAGATGCCTATGAAAACTGTCAACAGATAGACGCTTTAGACCCTGAATATATCTATACCGGTCAAGAACCCTATAGAACCTTCCCGCCCTTCGCGGATCGGTACGCGCAGCTGCCAATCGAGGAGAAGATCGCCTACGCCATTACTATGGAGAAAGAGGCGAAGGCCTATCACTCGGCTATCGTGAACATCCCCTACTGCACATATTTTGAAGGTGCGGATAGGTTTTACGTTAGCAACTCGTATGGTGTGAACGTGGAATACGGTCGCGAAGGCGGGGGCGGATACCTCGTCGCGGCCGCTTCCGACGGGAAAACGGCGAAAACTGGTTTGGACTTCGTCGCGCAAGCGTCGCCAGTCGGGCTGGATTTTCGCGCAACGGCCCGGAAAGCCGCGGGAAAAGCCCTGAAGAAGCTCGGCGCGAAAAGCGTTCGAACCGGAAAATACCCGGTCATTTTAGACTACAATATGGTCGGGATGCTGTTGACCTGCTTTTCTTTCATGATAAACGCGGAAAATGCGCATAAAGGCCTCTCGCTGTTGGCAGGAAAGTTGGGGCAAGTCGTTACGGCTCCGGTAATCACGATCGCGAACGAGCCGTATATCGAAGGCGGAATCTCGAACACCCCGTTCGACGCGGAAGGCGTACCGACGAAAACGACCACGATTGTCCGTAACGGGGTTTTCGAAACCTTCTTGCACCGGATGAAAACGGCTGTGAAAGATGGGCTGTCGTCAACCGGAAACGCGGCGAGGGTTAGGTACGATCAAGCGACAGTGATCGCTCCCCAGAACTTGGTATTACGACCTGGCCTCCTGAACTTGGACGAACTGATCATACAGATGGGGGATGGGCTTTACATCACAGACCTACAAGGGATGCACTCCGGCGCGAACCCCTACTCGGGACAGCTATCGCTTGGTGCAGAGGGTTTCAAAGTGGAAGGCGGGAAGATCGCCTACCCGGTGGAGCAGATCACGATCGCCGGAAATCTTCTGGAATGGTTTGGGAGGGTAGTAGACCTCAGTTCGTCCTCGAATCTGTCTATGCCTTCCGGAAACTTCAGCGTCTATTGCCCCGACATGTATATTTCTGAAATAGATGTCGCGGGAACGGAATCGGTTTCTTGAAGAAAGTGGGGATAACCGGATCCATCGCCTCCGGGAAATCAGAAGTGAGCCGGTACTACGAAAGAAAAGGGTATCCGGTGGTCTATGAAGATGAAGTGGGGCATCTCGCGTTGCGGGATGCCCATATCATGGCCGAGACGGTCCGAGCATTTGGGACGAGCATTTTGGGAGTTCACGGCGATATAGACCGGAAAGCGTTAGGCCGTATCGTCTTCTCCGATCCTCAAGCGTTGCTTCGACTCAATGCCATCGTTCATCCGTGGATGATCGACCACACGTTGGCTCGCTTTCAGGTTCTGGAAGACGCCCATCATCCGTTGGTCTTTCTGGAGGCGGCGATTCTTTTTGAGATGGGCTTGGACGCATCGGTCGATTGGGTCATTTTCGTCGACGCGACGCGCAAAACCCGCATCCAACGGCTAGTCGAAACTCGCGGTTATGACGTCGAGGAAGCTCGAAAACGTGTGATGGCGCAGCGTGTCGGTCGGCACAAGTCGAAAAGCCATTTCATCCTACGCAATGAAGGTACGTTGACCGCGCTTCACAAACGGTGCGGCCGGCTCTTGATCGTTCTATTGGCGAAGGAATGAAAAGGTCGGGGCGTCAAGGCTTCATCACTTCGGCTTCTCCTATGATCACCTTTTCTCCACTCTCGTTGATGACGTCGGTCCTTAGGATGAGCCGTCGCTTTTCCTCGTTTTTTTCGGTCACTTCCACCTCAACGACCACCGTATCCCCTATGAAGACGGGGCGTCTGAATCGCACTTTTTGCGCCACATAGATCGTACCGTCACCGGGGAAATCCCGGCCCAGGACCTTCGAAATGAAGGAGGACACGAGCATACCGTGAGCGATCCGTCTGCCGAATTGGGTGCTTTTGGCGAACTCCTCGTCAAGGTGGACAGGGTTCATATCGCCGGTCAACTCGGCAAAGGCTCTCACACGCTCTTCTGAAACGAAAAAGGTTTGTCGATTGATCATTCCGATACCGATATCCGAAAAATCCATAGTCTCCCCCTTAGTTACTCGTCCGATTGTGAGATCGGTCGATGATACCCTTAATACTACCGGTCCGGATGAAAAAAGTCAAGGGCGAATGCCAACCGCGAGTATGCCGGAACAGGCGTGTCGATTTCGAACGGGTTTTGGTGTGGGAATAATACCGAGGAGCAACAAATCGGGAACGCCGAACTTTAGTTCGGCACGTTTTTTTGCTTTTCAGTAAGCTCTCGAAAGCCCTTAAACGCTTACACCGCGATGCCCGTGCGAGGTTATCGCGGGGTAAGTGGTTTTACGACCCCGCGATCCCCCCTTTGCTTTTGGCCGCGATAGGCCCAGAAAAAAGCGTATCGCGCCGTCGCGAAAAGAAGGGGCGCTTACGCCGCGATAAGTAGACCCATACCGGGTTTTGTTTTTTTACCAGATCGTGTATAATTCTTGTAAGAAACTATAGAGTAGGGAGTGATCGATGTGAAAAGAACGATAGGTTTGGCGATCCTTCTGTTTGTATTTACCCTCTTCTTCTACGGTTGCGCGTATATCGATATCGGACCCACAATAGAAGCCGGTTTTCGACATTTCAACTCCGGGGACTTACGAACAGCGGAAAACTGCTTTCGAGAAGCGTTAAGGAGAAACCCGACGCGACCTCAAGCTAACCTCGGCCTCTCTCTGGTCACGCTATTCCGAGGAAATCAACGCCTGATCTCCATTTTCAAGAGAATCGGTCCCATAGACTATGCGCTGCCAGGCGCCCTTCGCGCGAACGCGAAAAGCGCTCTAAAGGCTGAATTACAGAAGAGGTTACTCAATTGGTTCTTTAAAACGAGGGTCCTACGCGCGGAAGACGACCTTGATCTCTCCTGGATACGATGGTGGATACAAGAGGGGCAACGTGAGATCGCCGAAACCGTCGCGCTATTGGAAGAGGCCAAATCGTGCCTTGAGCGGGCGTTGGCTTCTCCTGAACCGGTCGATATCTTCCCGAATCATCTCGATTGGAATCAAAACGGCGTCTTAGAACCTGAAACGCCTTTGCTGTTCTCTTGGTTTGCACAGGGCGCGCCAGTTTGGAAGATCATCGCAGAAGCCTTAATCGGTAAAAATGAGCTCCCTCCGGACGAAAAGATCAGCCGGTTCTTCGATCCCTCCTCGGGCGACGCGTGGTTTGACAAAGAACTGTTCGATCTGATTCGATCCGGAGAAATCGATGAGCTGGACCTAGACGCGTGGGAACCGGTTTTCGACGAGGAGGACGTTCTGACGATCGGTTCTACGGAGATGCGCTGGCTATATTTATTGGTGACGGGAGAACTGAGCGCCTTGGAACCGCTCGTTATCTACCAACTCGATTTCGGAAGCGCCCTCCAAGATTTTTTGAACCGATTCTCAAAAATTAACCGAGAAGAGGGGATAGAGTCCGCGTACGCCTATGCCGCGGATTTTCTCGACGCAAACCACGACGGAAAAATCTCCAACTTAGAATGGTGCGCGCTGTTCGATGAGGGGTTTTTGGCCTTCCGACCAGAAGAAGAAAATGGTGGCACGCACGCCGTGGAGAACTGGAAAGGGGCAATCGTCGGGTTTTGCGAAACGATGATCTGGATGATCGAGAACGATCAACTGCCATTCCTCGACGACCCGGAGGAAGAAGGGCCGTTCGGCCTGAACCTCGCGCGCTTGGACACCGGCTCCCCGTTGTCCGAACGGCTTTTGGCGATACTGCGAGAAACGATCGACTACGTCTCCGATCCAACGAAAGCTGTAACACTTTTTTCAATAGAGAGCGAAGAGCCCCTGTTCTCCCGCGTACGGGGGTTCTTGGATCTAAGGGGAATCGACAGCCGTTTCATCGATGAACTTCACGTATTGGCCTACCCCGGGATGTATTTCGCCCACCCAGAAAACTTTTCCGACTTGAAAGCCTTCTTCCCACAGCTCTATTATCAATGGATAGACCGGACTTTCCCGATACCGGAGTTGTTCCTCTTCGAAGACCCCACCTTTGGCGGGTTGTTGCAGGCGGACATCAACGGGCATCCCTGGAATGGCGTATTTTCTCAGATATTTTTCTTGATCACGAAACGATAGAGGAGTACCGTGAAGGCGAACCCAAAAACCAACGCGATCCGTTTTCTGGAACGGCATCGCGTTGATTTTGAAAGTCGGGTTTACGAAGTGGACGAATCGGATCTCAGCGCCGTATCTGTAGCCCAAAAGCTGGGGATTCGGGTGGAGCAAACCGTCAAGACGATTGTGCTCAAGGGGAACCGTTCCGGGGTTTTCGTTTGCCTGCTTCAAGGTCACCGCGACGTCGACATCAAACGCTTGGCCTCATTCGTTCCGGATACGATGATCGGCACCGTTGACGCGGGACGCCTGTTGTCTCTGACCGGGTACGTTCGGGGTGGGGTATCTCCGTTCGGGATGACCAAAACCTATCCGTTCTTTCTGGACCGGCCGGTCTTACGAGAAGAGTGGATCAGTTGCAGCGCCGGGAAGAAAGGGATACAAATTTGGATGCGGAGCTCCGATCTCGCCGCGTTGACCGGTGCGACGATCTTGGATTTTTCGAAAGATCAGCAACCTCACATCAAAGGCTGATAATTCCACAGCGTGAATCGGGCGCGCCTTTGGTCGAACCACCTTTTTGGATAGAAAAAGACGCTCACCGTTCGGATGCCCAAGGCATCGAAGAACTGATGCCGTTTGTTTTCGACCGTCACGATATGCGGGACCTTTCGTGCGAAAGCCCTGACATCGGCGGTTTTGGGAAGATAGAAGACTTGTTCGGAAACACCCTTGCGGTATTTCCAAGTCGCCCCCACGTCCAAGGCATAGGCCCGCTCCTTTTGTAAATAAACCAATCCGGGTTGGTGCGAAGCGATCGTATAGAGCGAGGAAAAAAAGCCGAACAGCGTCGTACGAGCCATCTCGGTAAGAGCCGCCAGGGGGTTCGGGACCAACGGTAAAAGACTCTCGGAAAACCCTAAATCGAAGGCGTGGTCGGGGTAAGGAAGTCTCCTCGCGTCACCCAGATCAAATCGAACACGGGGATCAGATTCCGGAGTTTCATACAAGTCCTTCGCTTTCGAAATAAGAAAACGACTGGTGTCGAGGCCTTGATAACGGATCCCCTCTTGCGCCAATTTATCCTTCAGAAAAGAGTAATTCGCGCCGCATCCGCAACCCCAGTCGATCAGCGACGTCGGGTGAAGGTGATCGATCGCGTCGAGAATGGCGGCGATCTGTTCTCTCCGATAGACACGGCGCTTTTCGGGAACGGTTTGGTCATAGCGCACGTCGAATTGTATAGAGACCGGTTGAGTTTCGTAGCTCTGATTACCCGCGTTCGGTTCGAGGAGGCGATGGATCCTGAAAAGGTCGCCTGGGCGATAGGGAATCCACTCGTTCAGCAAGCCTTTTTTTCGGTAGAACCGGTGGAGTTCGTGGAAGGGAACCGGATCCGCGATAAGGTGAACGGGAGCCGATCCTGGTCCTTTGAGGTCGTCGACGACCCGCCGGACCTCTGAAACGAGGGCGCGATCCGTGAAAAAAAGCGTTAACGAGGTTTCGTCTCCTCTTCGGAACCAGTAACCGTAATCGGAGCAGATTTGCCGGGTCGTTTCCAAACCGGCTACGGTCACGTTGAGATAGAAGTCCATAGAGCCGGGTTAAAGCAGGATTCTTTCCGGTTCCAAAGCCATGCCGGACAAGATGATCCGTATGATGCGTTCCAGCGTGATGTTCTCTTCCAAAGCGCCCATACCCATCATTTGCGCGAGGAGTTTGGCCGTCGCTTTTGTCGATATGTCGGAGGGCAGGGCCTTTTTTTCTTTCCCTTCCTCGATCAGTTCTTCGATTTTTTGCAAGAAACGGTTGTACCTGAGCCGAAACCTTCCCCACTCGTCTCCGTCCTGCGGCCCGTCCATAATTCGAACCCGATCGATCTCTATCAGTTTCATCACTTCTCGACGGCTCATCACAAAATCGATGTAACCGCGGAAGAGTTTTTTCAACTTCCGGATATAGACGCTCTCGTCCGCCAGTTCTCTAAAGAGCGTATTCTCAAGCTCGTCGATCGATTCGTTCCAGGCTTCTAAAAACAACGATTCTTTTGAAGGGTAGTAGTAAAAAATCAGCGCTTTTCTCACGCCGGCTTTTTCCGCGATGTCCTCTAAGGTTGAAGCTTCGTAGCCTTTGCTTGCGAAAACCGCTTTTGCCGCTTGTAATATGTCACGTTTGGTGTCTCTCTTGGACAACCGTATCCCTCCAATCCGAAGCGTCGTACCGCTTCTTATTCTATCACGTTCCGCGAAGGAATTATTTGACCGTTTGGTAAATTATTTGTAAGAACAATTCAGTTCTTGAACTAAATCAACTCCCTTCTGGGATTAACAGAAGGTATGCCGCCGGTCGGCTCCACGCTTTCGCGCGGCGAGTTTTTCTGGACTGCCTTTTTACCCGCGATGACCCAAACAGGCATCGCAGCGTAAGCGCCTCTTCTTCTTGCGACGGCGCGAAACGTTTTTTTCCGGACCCATCGCGGAACTTTAGAAAAAAACAAAAGCGGGATCGCGGGGTCGTAAAAACCACTTACCCCGCGATGACCCACACAGACATCGCGGCGTGAGCGCCTCTTCTTCTTTCGACGGCGCGAAACGTTTTTTTCCGGACCCATCGCGGCGTAAGCGTTTTTTCTCTATGCGACGGCGCGATACTTTGTGGGTTGGGAACGCCAACTTTTAAGTTGGCATATCTAAAAAATCTCCCACGGAGACCACGGAGGTCACAAAGAAGAGAGGTGTTTAGGAGAGTCAACACCCAGGTTTATGTTTCCTCTGTGCTCTCTGCGTACTCTGTGCGAAACCATCTTTTCTTTGAACCTGCCGAACTAAAGTTCAGCGTTCCCATTTTGGCGCACCCCGATATTATACCCACACCTCACAAAAGTCCGCTCGCGATTTGTGTTATAATCTTCGGAGGTACCGTACCTTTCATACTCTGTACGGAGGTGTGGCGTTGGAGATCTGGAAAAACACCGTCGAGTCGTTGGTTCGCGGGATTCGGGATAAGAGCTGGAGCCCGAGAGATATTTTAGAAGCTTTCTATAAGCACGCGTGGGCCGCCGACTCGAGGATACTGGCCTTTATTCGGATGCCGAAACTTTCGGAGATTAGTATTCCGGATGCCCTGGACAGTTTGCCTTTGCCTTTCGCGGTAAAAGACAATATTATGGTGGAGGGCTTTCAGACCACTTGTGGGTCCTACGCCCTATGGAACTACAAAGCCGGTTACGATGCGACGGCCATCGCGCGCTTGAAAGCCAGCGGTGCGGTCTTCTTTGGGAAAACAAATATGGATGAGTTCGCTATGGGTTCTTCAACGAAATACTCCGCTTTTTTTACAACGAAAAACCCTTGGGACTACTATCGTATTCCGGGTGGGAGCAGCGGGGGCTCCGCGGCGGCGGTAGCGGCCGGGTGTGTTCCTTTCGCGCTCGGATCCGACACCGGCGGTTCAAACCGCCTGCCCGCCGCCCACTGTGGGATTGTCGGATACAAACCGAGTTACGGGTTGGTTTCGCGTTACGGGCTCGTCTCTTTAGCCTCTTCTCTCGACCAAATCGGACCTCTCTGCCGTTCGGTGCGAGATGCCGCGTGTATCGGCAATATCCTCATCGGAAAAGACGAAAAGGACGCTACCACCGTCGACCGTCCGATGGATTTATTGAAAGGTATCGAAAACTCGATTGCGGGGAAACGTTGCGCCGTGGTAAGGCAGTCAGTTCCCGAAACGATCGACCCGCACGTGCGGCGTGCGTTTTGGGAGGCAGTCGAGATATTTAAACAAAATCGATGCGTTGTGGAAGAGATCGACTTTCCTGAGGAGAGGTACGCGATCGCCACCTACCACATCCTCGTGCCCTCGGAAGCTTCCTCCAATCTCGCCAGATTCGACGGTGTACGTTACGGCTTCAGGATACCGGAAGAAAGCTTGACAGATATGATGGCCGAATCCCGGCAGTATGGCTTCGGTGAAGAGGTGAAGCGAAGGATGCTATTGGGCGCCTTCTACCTCGGAGAGGCTCAATATGACTCGCACTATCAAAAAGCGATGAAGGTTCGACGGCTCATCTCACAGAGAGTCCACCAGATATTTCAAGATTACGATGTGCTCCTCTCGCCCACATCGCTTTTCTCACCCTTTCGGATAACGGAGAACACCGATCCGTTAGCTTTTTACCTTTCGGATAAAAACACGGTCTTAGCCAACCTCGTTGGACTGCCCGCCCTGTCGATCCCGATGGGATTCGCTAACGGAATGCCGTGCGGCTTACATTTGCAATGCAAGCCTTTCGCCGACGAGATGCTGTTCAATATCGCGCGCGCCTACGAGAAGAGCGCAGGGTTTTTCGAGGACGATCACTATCCCTTCCCATTTCAGGAGGAGCGCTTATGGCTATAAAACCTCAGATCGGCTTGGAAATCCACGCGCAATTGCTGACGAAGACGAAAGCGTTCTGCAGCTGTTCGTCCGAGTCCTTCGATGCGCCTCCGAACACCCACATATGCGACGGTTGCACCGGTCAGCCCGGAACTTTACCAAAATTGAATGCCACGGTCGTGGAGTTCGCGGTGAAGGCGGCGCTCGCGTTAAATTGCCACATCAATGAAAGGAGCTCTTTCGATCGAAAGAATTACTTTTATCCCGATCTGGTCAAAGGCTTCCAGATCACCCAATACTTCCGCCCGATCGCAGAAAACGGAAGTCTGTTGATCCACGCCGACGGACGCAAGAAAAAGGTACGCATACGCAGAGTTCATATAGAAGAGGATACGGGAAAGCTTCTCCACAGCCCCGCCGACCGACCGGAATGTGCGTTTATTGACTACAACCGTTGCGGTATCGCTTTGCTTGAGGTCGTCACAGAACCTGATCTGGATACGCCTAAAGAGGCCCACGCCTTTATGGAGACCTTGCGGAATACCTTTCGAACCCTCGGGATTTGTAGCGGAGATATGGAAAAGGGCGCGCTACGCTGCGACGCAAATATCTCGGTCCGAGACACGGACCGTGGCTTGGTAACGGCTCGTGTGGAAATAAAAAACGTCAACTCCTTCAGGTTCGTTGAAAAAGCTCTGGAATACGAGTTCGAACGGCTCAAGGCGGCGCTCTTATCCGGAGAGAAGACGGTCTCGGAAACGCGCGGATGGGACCAAGGAAGCCGTTCGACCGTATCGCTTCGAAGTAAAGGAGAAGAGAACACCTACCGTCATTTTCCCGAACCCGACTTACCCGATATCGTTCTAGAGCGCGCCTGGATCGACCGCATCCGCACAACGATACCGGAACTTCCTATGGAAAAGCAAGATCGACTGATGGAGCAATACGGCTTGACGATGGCCGAAGCGAAGACTTTCCTCGACGAGCCTGAACTGGAAACCTTTTTCGTCGCAGCGGTGGGACAAGGACTACCCGTGAAAGCGGTCAAGAATTGGCTGCTCGGGGAGATACAGAAAACCCTCAAAGAGAGGGCGCTTACGATCGATCGGACAACCTTGACCGTGGCACGTCTGGCGGAGATCATCGAATGGATTGCCACGGGCAAAACGACCACCCACATCGCGAAAACACTGATCCCGGATCTATTGGAGAACGATATCTCCCTAGAGCAGCTCCTCTCTGAAAAAGGGATTTCGCGAATCAACGACAGCGCCTACGTGATCGAAGTTTCCAAAAAAGTGGTGGAAGAACACCCGGAGCAAGCGGAAGCGTATCGGTTTGGAAAGACGGGATTGTTGAAATACTTTATTGGTCTGGTCATGAAAGAAACGAAAGGACAGTGCGATACCTCCCTGGTTCAAGAGACGATTAAAGCGCTGTTGGAGGGGAATAACATTGAGGGATAGCGATGCCGGTTTTTGGAATCGGGTTCCCGCCTCTTCGGAATCCGAAGGAAAAGGGCAAGCGGCGGAAGAATCCGACCTCTTGCGGATAGAGCGGAAGATAGACCGGATTCAATGTTTTTTGAATGACAACTATCGGGAGCTGGAAGAAAGCTTAAAAAAGCAGAAGAGTTACTTCAACGCGTTGGAGATTATGTTTTATATTTTGTTGGGTATCAGCCTAGCCCAATTCATTTTTTTAATGATACGATAAAGGACTATTGCGATGATTTTACCCGTTGAACTCACTATGATCCGATTTTCTGAAGAGTATTCCGTTATTTTGAAGGAAATACGAGAAAAGAACCATTTAACAAGAAAAGTGCCAAAATCTCTCTGGAAAGTGTTGGATTTCGAATTCGCCACTGAAAAGGACGCAGTGGTCATCACGGGCGGTTTTGCGGAACGAGAAATATACGTGATCGCGATCGTCTCGTTCAAAGACCGCGCCATAAGTTTGCATTGTAGCTGCGGGTACGACACGCGGATAGAAAGGCTCTGCCCTCATCTCCTTTTCCTCTTGGAGGAGGCTGGGAGACAATCGAGCAAAGTCGAACAGCTCTATGAGGAGCATAAGAGGATTCAAATGTTCGAATCCGGTTATCGTAAATACCTGGGAAACAAAGAGCAACTCACTCATCTCCTCTCTTTCTTTCATACGGAACAACGGAATTCCAGCGAAAAGGGAGCAAAGTCCGAAGAGGAGAAATTTGTCGTGCTCCTGAACCCGTGTAACAGGGAGCTGCTTGCTAGAGTCGCCCGGCGGAAAAGAAACGCAAAAGGGAAATACCTCGCTACCGGTCAAAAACTCGTGAGTTATCAACGGTTGTACAAGAGGGACGATCCGTTCTTTGCGCGCGTTTTGTCCTGTATGAGTTATGTTCCTCCCTCGACTGATTCCTATCATAATGAATTTTCTTTAGAAATCACAGATTTTCAAAGGTTCGTAGAGGCTTTTCGGGATGATGATTGCGTTTACATTAACTATCTGAATGAACCGGCTGTTTTCGGTCCCACGCTTACGCTTCATCTGAAGCCGAAACGCTCGGGGATCAAAGCGCCGGATCAGCAACTGTTGGAATTCCGGTTGATCAACGAAGAAAACAGGATCGAGTATCCATTGAAAGCTACGAAAACAAAAGACTATTTTTTGCCCGCTTTCGCTTATTATGGAAAGCTGGGTTTGAAATTGGCGATCATCACCAACAAGATTTTTCCGGTCGTCACCTCATTGGACGCAGAAACGACTTTTCGTCTCCAGGAACTGCTGAAAGACTACGATTGGGGAGCAGAGAAAGAAGAAAATAAGGGATCTCTGCAGCGACTACTGTTCTTGCCCCTACTCTCTTTGCAGGTCAACGTCGCGCCCCAGCTGTTCGGAAATGGAATGGCCTATACCAGCGAAAAGCCGAAGGCTCTATGGCAGATCCAAAGTTATCATTGGAACTATCGATTTCAGCTGTTCTTCAAGTACGGAGATCGCCGTTTGTCGGCCGAACAACCCGAAAGTATCATTATTTCCGAAACCACCGGCCAAATCTTTAAGAGAGATTTGGAGTTCGAGGCTCAACACATTCAAACTATTCGGAATATGCTCAGCCACGAGACCTGTCTAGACGCAGAGAGCCTACTTTACGACTTACACTTGGAGAGCGTTTTGCGCCTAGTCAACGAGGAGTTCCCAAAGTACGAAAAAGAAGTGGTGTTGGAGTGCGACACTCGGCTCTTTTCTCGCGGGCGGGTCAAGCCGATCGTCAAAACGTTTTTCTCATATGGTACCGACTGGTTTGATCTGGCGTTAAGCGGGGAACTGAACGGCGAACCCATCGCCGCTGAGGATCTGGATCGTCTTTTGGCCAACCCCTCTCAATATCTTCAGATCAACGGGGAATACTTCTCCGTAGATCCTCACGAGGCGGGGAAACTCGAAACACTGAGATCACGGTTAAGCCAGCTGAAAGACGGGTTGCGTATCCCGAAGGCAGACTTCGAGACCTTACAAACACTTAGGGAGGTGACGACACCCTCTTTCGACGAGAGAACCGAACGGTTTCTTTCGGCGATCGATAAGTTCACTCAAATACAGGAGTATCCGGTCCCATCGGATTTCGGCGCGTCACTACGCCCGTATCAAATTGCGGGGTACAACTGGCTGAGGTTTTTGGAGGAATACGGTCTTTCGGGAATACTGGCCGATGATATGGGGTTGGGTAAAACCGTTCAGGCGCTCGCGATGCTACACGATTTTAAACGTCGATACGGACGGCTATCCGCGCTCGTCGTCGCGCCGAAGTCGTTGCTGAGAAACTGGGAGGCCGAGACCAACCGTTTCTCGCCGGATCTCACGACCCTGATCTATCATGGGTACGGTCGGCAAAACCAAGATATCTCGAAGAGCACTTCTGATTTGATCTTGACGACCTACGCCACGTTGCGCAACGACATCCGCCTATTTACCCCCAAAACCTTCAATTACGTCATCCTCGACGAGGCTCAAAATATAAAGAATAAAAACACGCGGACTTTCAAAGAATTGACGAAAGTGCAAGCGGAGAACCGGCTCGCCCTTTCCGGCACGCCGATAGAAAATGGGTTGTCAGACGTGAAGTCCATTTTCGACTTTTTAATGCCCGGATTTCTTGGTGCTGACAAACTCTTTTTTTCCACCTACAACGAGAACTTCGAAGAGCTAGGAAAGAAGATCGCCCCTTTGATCCTCAGGAGAAAGAAAGAAGACGTTTTAGCCGAACTGCCTGAAAAAACCATTGAAAACCTGTATGTCGACATGACGAAATCTCAATCCGATATTTACGATACCTACTTCAAAGCGGCACAGTCCGAGGCGCTTTCGATAATGCGCGACGAAGCCGGTTTTCAGCGAAGCCGCTTTCTAATATTGACCCTTTTACTGCGCTTGCGTCAGATCTGTTGCCATCCCCGCTTGACGAAAGAGGAATTGTCTGGCAAAGGGCTGTCCGGTAAGTTGGAAGCTTTAAGGGAGTTGGTCGACAGTATTTGCGCCGAAAATCACAAAGTTTTAGTTTTTTCACAATTTTCGAAGATGCTGGAGATCATTCAGGAGGACCTCTCCGACTACAAAGATCAAATCCTGACGATGACCGGGAAAACGCAAAACCGCCAAGAGATCATCGACGCTTTCAAAGAAAACCCCGAAACTCGGATATTCTTGATGACTTTGAAGGTCGGCGGTGTCGGCCTCAACCTCACGGAAGCGGACTACGTCATCATCTTTGACCCGTGGTGGAATCCGGCCTCGGAGGCTCAAGCCATCGATCGCACCCATCGAATCGGACAGAACAAACCGGTGTTCGTCTATCGACTGATCGCGAAAGACTCGATCGAAGAAAAGGTGCTGGAGCTACAGAAACGCAAGCAGAGTGTGGCTGACGGGGTCTTGAGCGGTAGTGAACGCGATGGCGGGTCTTTCGGAAAAGAGGAGTTAACTTACCTGTTCTCTTAAGGGTCCTACCTTTTCAGCCTGCCGGAAAGGCTATCCAAGAGCAAATGGTTTAAAAACCCGAGCAGGGCGCACATAAAGATGAAAAACAACCGCGACAACGCCGCTTTCTCCGTCGATAGGTTTTCAAACAAATACCAGTATAAGGCCCCGAGGGCCAAGGCGTAAACCAAACCGAACAAGAAGGTGTGGATCGGCCCTCTGTGAACCGGAAGCAATTTGAAGCACACGAAAGAAACGAGCCCTCCCCCCGCCAGCGATAGAACGAACAGCGCTTCTTCGATCACTGGATCGAAGACCGGGGGTAGGAGGTAATACCCGTGCGTAAACAGGGCGCGGAAAACTGCCAGCGTCAATACCATCCATAAGAAGAAAAAGAACAGGCGGTTCGAGTAGGCTTGTTTATGATCGATGTCCGGTGCCTGCGAAGAGAGCAGGTACAAGACGAACCCCGTCGAAATCTGATCCCACGACAGGGGCGTACCCTTCGTCAACGGCGCCAAACATTTGTAGAGGAGCGTAACGAGGGGAAAGGTCAAGAAGGCCGAAAGGCTGTGCGTTCGATACCCCGGCACCCCTATTCCCCCGGCGCGAAAAGGACGGCGTAATATCGATCGTACAGGACGGCGATGTGCCCGTCGGAGATGTCGTAGGCCCGTAGGGGCTCTTCGAACCGATAGAACAGATCTCGACCTTTTTGAAAACCGTTGGTAGAGAGAAGGATTCGCTCGGGTTCGTAGGATACCCCTTCTTCGTAATGATACGCCCGCGTGTTGAAAGAATAGGTTAATAGCGCATCGGGCGAAAAGTAGAGCAGAAGCGCGCTTGGAGTAACGACCACGTGGTCGAGCGTCTTCAAGGCGCCGAAGCGATAACGAAAAACCTCGTGGTATCCCCGTTGGGGCTCGAGTAGGATGAAGTTTCCGTATATATCCAAGAGGGCCAACCACCGATCGTAGCGGTATGTCCAATGGGGGATGTAACCGACTGCCCGTTGCCACAGGGTCTTGTTATTCCGTGTGTTCACCACGGTCAGCGTTCCCGAGGCGTCGAAGATCCAAAGCTCCTTGTCGAAGGGCACGACGGTGACGATAGGAAAAGGGTTTAGAAAAATGGGCGCCTCGCCCAAATAAACGGTCCGGAGCGAAAAGGAAAACGGCCCCTCTGCGCCGGCGACTCGCTCTTCCAAATAAAAAGCAGTGGCGTCGTTCGTTGGCAGTGGCATAAACACCGAGCGTGTGGAGTCCGCGAGAATGGCCCACCTCTCGTTGACGAAGATTCGTTCGCAGGGTTGATCCAGCGATCGCTTCAGGAATACGGCGCCCGGAATCGGGGTCAGCGAATAAGATTTAGTCACACGCTTCCCAGGCAGGACTTCCACGGTTTCTTCGATCGGCTCGTAGGCTTCTCGTTGTACCTTCAGCGTGTAGAAACCGAAGGGCAAGGTTTGGGTGACACGCGTCGCGCTTTGAGTAATAAAGACAGTCTCCCGATCGCGGTAGAGCGCGATTCTTGCGGTTAACGAGAGTTCGATAGACAACGTGCCCTGAGGCTGCTCGATTTCCAGAAACTGCGTGGTCGGTTCAGATAGGTAGAAAAAGCGTTCCTCACCGGCGATCTCCAAGCGATGCACACCCTGCGGTAGTTGCGCGGAGAACGGGGTTTCATACTCTACGCCGTCCAGACGGGCCAAAAGACCGGGCGGACGGGTTTCCAGCGTGAAGGGAAAGAAGGCGTCTTCGAGATCGATCGCTTGCACGGGCACGGGCGCAATCGCGAACTGCCACACAGGCCGCTCGCTCGCTTTCTGAGTCGATAGGGTTTTCAATCGGACGTGCGTATCGGAAAACTTCCATATAGAGAACCCTTGGCCTTCTAGAAGCAAGACGCTTGTCTGGTTTGCCTGGGGATCCGCCGGTTCGTAAGGCTGCCGATTCTTCAGGAGGACGAGATAAGAGAATGACTTGTTTTCGCCGGTCTCATCCGGTTTCGACAATCCATAGTGAAGGGCGCAGAAACGCCAAATGGAATCCGGAAGTCTCTCGTCTTTACGAACGACCGCGTCTCTGTTGGTAACCAATTTCCCCCGGAAAGAGAATTCCCAGTAGATGAAGTCTTCCCCTATTGATAAGATCTTACCGCGAAACGTCTCTCCGGCAGGTGTCTTCAGGTAGCCCGCCTCTTCAAAAACGTGTTCAACGAGGTTTTCGTACCCTGTCTGTGAATCCCAAAGGAAATGAATCCGAGGGGCCCCTTGCCATTCTTTTTCGACGGCGTACCGGGTTCCGTAGCACGTGATCGAAAAGGTGTCGACCTCGATCTGCGGGACCAGAGCGCGCGCCTCTTCTATAGAGAGAGGGCGGACGGCGAAACAGAGCGCGGACAGCGCGAGAAAGCACAGAAATAATCGACCCTTCAAGCGAACCTCCTCGCAAAAAACCCGGGAGAAGCAACGCGCGGTTGCCTCCACCCGGGTCAATTCAAATTTGATGTATGACGAATTATGCTTATTTAATGACCGCGATCATTCGAACGTTAGCGTTTTCATCGGCGCCGAATTCGAGGAATAGGCCGGAGGGATAGGCGACCCCTAGTATTTTCGTCAAAATCGAACCGATATCGGCAAAGACCATCGCGTTGCCCTTCTTGAACGAGTAACGATTGGAAAGCTCCGCGAACATCAGGTTCTTTGCCAAAACAGGCAGACTGTCGACAGACTTCAACTGTTTGGCTTTTAGCGTGGAGAGGATGATTTCGTCTTGGCCAAGGTATAGATTGAAATCGAAGTCATCGCCTTTGTTTTTCGCCATAATCACGCTTTCCAAATAACCGTCCTTTGCCACGAAGGCGGTTTCCGATTGTTTGCGCGCCCAATCTTGCAGGTCGGCCATCTTGTCCATATCGATCTTGAGGAACAAGTCGACCAACGGGTTCAGGCTTTCGTCTAGGGTAATATCCATTCCGAACTTCATTAACCCTTTGAAGCCCTTGATGAAACCGAACACCTTTTCCGCAGTGGACTTGTCGGTTTCGTCCATTTCGCCTTTTTCGATCAGCTGATTGATGATGTCGTTGAATACGGGTTCTACGTTTTTCCAGACTTCCTCTATCTTGTTCACGGCCATCAAGCCTTGGATAGTTCCCGGAATCGAGGTTTTTTTGTACAGGTCCGCGAGGTCCGCGTTCGCATCGATCACAAACCGCTTCAAGCTGTCGCTGGAATAGATGAAGTAAGTGACCTGGCGTAACTCTAGCGCCTCTCCCACGCGCAACGTCGCTATGGAATAGTCGGTTTCCACGCCTTCGAGGATGTCCGTGGGTATCTTGAGGCCTAAATTGGACTCCAGTAGGTCGGAAACGCTTTCGGTCTCCATTTGGCTCTTGGAATACAGAACCATCCAATGGCCCGCGTCATACTCTTTTCGGAAGTGGGGATTGTTCAGGATATTGTTAGTTTTGGCCGCTTTGGCGGCAGCGATGGCTTGCGCGTTCGTTCCAAACAATATGTATCCGTCCGATTTTTCTAGCATCATTCCCGAATACGGGTCCACGCCCCAGGCCATCTCCATTCCCAGCGCCTTGTTCCAAGTCTTGATCACGAGATCGGGGTCGGCGGTAGGTTTTACGATGAAAACCATAGACAAGTCTTGAAGCCGGTCCATCATCTCCGGAAGGACATCGTCCGGGTCCGAAGCGAATCCAAACAGGTCACCGAAGACAGAAAAATCGAAATCCCCTTGACTAAACGCGGCGATGTCGCCCCCCAACAACCCCCAAAAGTTCTCGGGTTTAAAACTCGGGTCCGTATACTTCATACTTTCGAATTGTTGCGCGATCATACTTTCCAATCCCATATCTCTGAGTAGAAACCCGAAAATTCCGACTTTCTTGAGTTGTTCGTATTGCGAGGCATTGTTCCGCATCACCAGCGCGAAAGACGCGTCAGCGGGCACGTAATCCACGATTGCGGAAAACGCGCTAACGCACAGTAAAACAACCAATAGGACCGACACTAACACTTTTTTCATACTTGCACCTCCGAAGGTTTGGTTTTTTTTGTCAGCGAAATGAATATCTCTTCCAACGTGGGGTCTTTCATACGGAAATACGAGACCCTTGAAAAGAGAGATTGGATGATACGGAGCTTTTCTTCTAGACGATCAAAGGATTCTATTTCAAAGACGAAAAAATCTTCTCCTTTGATTTCCTTGAGGCGGATCGGTTCCGAGAGCCCGCCGATGGGCTCGCCTTCCCTAAGCGAGTCCGCAATCAAGGTCCCCTTGACCTCTATGCGCAGCGTCTTCTGTTTCCGGAGAAAGTCTTCTTTCAAGGTCTGGGTTTCTGCTTGCGAAAAGACTTCCCCGTGATTGAGGATGATCACATTATTGATAAAGTCATCCACAGAATCCAAAAAATGTGTGGTGAGCAAGATCGTTTTCCCTTTTTGGATCATACGAGTCAAATAGGCTTTGACTACCGAGCGTGAAACGGGGTCAAGTCCGTTGAATGGTTCATCGAGAACCAGAAACTTCGGGTCGTGAATGAGACCGCGGCAGATATTCACTTTTTGAATCATACCCGTAGAGAACTTCCGTAGCGTCTTGTGCCGGAAATCCCATAGGTCGAAGGCCTCGAGTAGCTCTTCTATCGCGGCGCGAGCCGTTCGTTCTTTGATTCCGTAAAAATCAGCGAACAAAATGAGGTTCTCCCAAGCCGTCAGGTGCGGGTACAAAGTGGGTTGGGCGGGCACGTAGCCCATAATCTCCCGTATCTTCTGCGGGTGCTCGCTTAGTCGATACCCAGCGATGCGGACCTCTCCAAAGGTCGGTTTTAGAAGCGTTACAAGAATCTTGGAGAGAGTGGACTTACCGGCCCCGTTGGGGCCCAATAGACCAACCAGCTCGTTCTCACGGATAGATAAGGATACCTCGCGTAGCGCCTTGACCTCACCGAATTCCTTCGTCAAACCGTTGATTTCGACGAAGGCCTTGCCGATCGCGTCATCCATCACATTTTCGTTTTTTTCAACCGGTCCAAATCGTTCAACAGTCCGGGCGTCGCGATCTGGATACGTCCTTTTTCCTGTTTCGGGGCGTCCTTTGCCATTTGTTTCAACATATGCTGGATGCGTTCCAAGTCTTGTCTTATCGATAAAATATCGCACTGAAACCATTTGACGATTTCTTTCGTGAAAAGCGAAATCTCTTCTTCGGTGTAGTTTTCTTCAGCGTTAAGGCTTTTCATCACGTGGAACTGTTTTTTCACCGCGTTCTTTATCTTTTCCTCATTGACCAGTCCGGCGTCCATCAAAACGGTGCCGACGACGTTTTGTTTCAATCGTAAATCCTCTACTGCGGCCGAGAGGGACTCGACTTGGGAGACGAGTATGTTCAACAGCCTATCGATCGAGATTTCCAATGGTTTTTTCCTCCCTTTCTTTCCGATTTATTCGCCCTATTGTATCACAAAGAGCCCGCCTTAATACCGCGGGTCGAGGACATCCCTCAGACCATCTCCGATGATGTTTATGCTCAGTACGATCAGCGCGATAAACAACCCCGGGAATAGCGCGATCCACGGGGCCGACAACAGAAAGTTGCTCCCCTGTCCGACCATCCCTCCTAGGGTCGGCGTCGGCGGTGGTACGCCCAGGCCTAAGAAGCTCAGCGAAGCTTCCGACAAGACCGCGGTCGAAAAGTTCGTGGTGAAGCTGACAATCAGCACCGAGGTGAGGTTCGGAAGCACGTCTTTCAACATAATGCTCAAATCGCGTTTCCCCAAAGCTTTCGCAGCTTTGATGTATAAAAATTGTTTGATCGAAATCGTAGAACCTCGAACGGTTCGGGTGAAGATCGGGGTATAGACGATACCCAAGGCGATGATCAGGTTCTTTTGGCTGGCTCCGTACAGCGCAATGATGAATAGCGCCAAGATTATGGTGGGAAAGGCGAACATCGCGTCCATTAACCGCATCACGATTTGGTCTATCCACCGACCGTAAAAACCGGAAATAACCCCTAAGGCCGTTCCCAAAACACAAGCCAATACGATTGATAGAAAGGCGATGGAGAGTGTCTCGCGTACCCCGTGAACGACGCGTGAATAGATATCTCGACCGAATTGGTCGGTTCCGAAGATATGTGAGGCCGTGGGAGAGATCATCCGAACGGCGCTGTTCATCCGATTGGGTTCGAACTGGGTGAAGATTTGCGGAAAAAAGGCCATCGCTAAGAACAGGGCGAAGACCACCACACTGATTAGGTTCAGAGGATTCTTCGCGAACTTCCTCCTCAATCTCTTCCACTCCATGTTTTCTCCTTAGGCTACCTTAAATCGATGCGTGGGTCGATAAGCGTATACAGAATGTCAACGAGGATATTCATCAGTACGATGAAAACCCCGGTGAACAACACGACGCCTTGGATCACGGGGTAGTCGCGTTGGTTGACCGATTGGAGCAACAGTCGTCCCAAGCCGGGCAACGCGAACATATTCTCGATCAGAATCGTCCCGCCCATCAAGTATCCGAACTGTATGCCCGCGGTGGTGATCACCGGTATCATCGCGTTTTTTAAGGCGTGTCGATAGATCACCTTCCAGGTCGATACTCCTTTGGCTTTCGCCACCTTCACGTACTCTTGCGACAGAACGTCCAACATCGAACTGCGCGCCATCCGCATAATTTGGGCCGCTAACATCAACCCCAGCGTCAACGAGGGAATGAGGAGAATCTGCAGGTTCTTGGCCATATCCTTTTGAAATGAGACAAACCCGAACAGGGTGTAGTCCTGAAATAGGCCGGAAACCGCGACGATCAGTATCGCGCCGATCCAAAAAGTGGGCGCCGAAAGACCGATCAATCCCAAAACCCGCACAACGTAGTCGCCGAAACGGTTGCGTTTCACCGCGGATGTGATCCCTAGGGGAATCCCGAAGACCAAACTGAAGAAAAGAGCGAAGAAGGCGAGCTCAAAGGTCACCGGGAGCTTTTCAAGTATCATCGCAGAAACCTTCTGGCCCGTTCGCAAAGAGGTCCCGAAGTTGAAGGTGATTAGGTTTTTCAACCATATCCCGTATTGTACGACAAAAGGTTTATCTAAGCCGTACTGTTTATACAGTCCGGATAATTGCTCGTCGGTCAGGTAGTTTTGGGTCCCGAGCATAATATCGATGTAGTCGCCTGGAACGAGATGGATGGCGAGAAACACGATGAAGGTCAAGATCAGTATCGTGGGGACAGCGGAGAGAACTCGTCCGAAAATGTAAGTCGCGATCACGGTGAGATTAGAACCCCCCGCCGAAGCGGGGGGTTTCCATTCTATTTATCCAACCACGTTTTTTTGAGCATAATCAGGCTCTGGTTGCTCATCGGCACGAAGCCCTTAACCTCCGGTAAAGACACATAGAGGTTGTTTGGAGAGTAAAGGAAGAGGAACGGATTCTCTTCGACCAGAAGCCTCTGAAGGGCGCGATAAATCTCGACGCGTTCTTCTAAGTCCAGCGCCTGACGCCCCTTCTCAAGAAGTTCGTCGACTTTCGCGTTCTTGAAATTGAACTTGTTGGTCGCGCCATCGGATTTGAAGGTCCGATAGAACTGGATATCGGGCTCCGTGGACCCGCCGTTGAGAGAAAGGAAGGTTTGGAAGTCGATCTCGCGCCATCGCTTGACGAAAATCCCGAACTCCGCGACGTCGACTTTCATCTGGATACCCACGAGGGCCAGCTGCGCCTGAATCGCCTCTCCGATTTTGTCGAGACTGTATTGGGCGTATGTAACGGCCTCGAAAGAGAAACCGTTCGGATAGCCGGCCTCTTTTAACAACGCTTTCGCCTTTTCGGGGTTGTAAGAGTATTCGTCAAAGGCTTCGGGCAACAACGCCCATGTCTTCAGAGACGGGTTCAACGGACCGGTAACCGTGCCTTCGCCGAAAGCCACCATCTCCACGAGTTCTTCTCGGTTGATCGCGTAGCTCAAAGCTCTCCGAACCAAAACGTTGTCGAAGGGTTTCGCAGCGTTGTTGATCCCTAACAGGAGATAGGGCAAAGTCGAGACGCGGTAGGTCACGAAGCGCTGCGCTGGGAAGGTATTTAAGCTCAACGGCTCCATAATCTGAGCCATCTGAACGTCCGCGTTTCTCAACGCGGAACTACGAGAGATCTCTTCCGGGATGACCACGAAGGTCAGGCTATCGAGTAACGGGAGTCCCGGGACATAATACCTCTCGTTCTTTTGAAGCGCAATATAATTCCCTGCGGCGTATTCTTTCAGTTTGAAGGGGCCGGTACCGTTCGTCTGGAGCTGCATATTGACGCCGGATTCGACGGTCTTTTTACAGACGATCGCGCTGTTTACTCCGGCGAAATTTAGAAGCAGAGAGTTGACCATCGGCACCTTAAGTGTGAAAACCACGGTGTAAGGGTCCGGGGCCGTGATAGAAGAGACCTCCGTGTAGTAGGAAGCGGCCGGAGAGGCGAAGGCCGGGTCCTGTATCCTCTTAAAGGTGTAGAGCACATCCTCCGCGGTGAACGGAGTGCCGTCATGGAAAAGGACGTTTTTTCGAAGGTGGAAGACGATCTTCGTGGGTTCGGGGACCTCAAAACTCTCAGCCAATCCCGGCACGATATCCATATTTTCGTTAAAACTCAAGAGCCCTTCGTAAACGTGCTCAAGTAACCGGTGTGAGCCGAACGCCGTCGCCAAATTGGGATCGAATCCGGCCGGTTCCACCTGCACTGCGAACTTCAAATCCCCGCCCGCGCGTGCGCCAAAACAGAAACTAAAAAAAACCGTTAAGACAAGCAAAAACAAAAGGGATTTCTTCATTGAACCTTCCTCCTTTGATTTGGTGAGTATAGAAGACGTTGTTAAGAACATTATACCATAAAAACCCTACCTGCGCTTTAGTAGTGTGCGTCAAGTTATGAGGTGCTACCGAGAAACAAGGTCAGAATCAACCGGGCGATTTTTTGCCTGTGTAATCTACGCGGCGTAAGCGCTTCTTCTTATCGCGACGGCGCGATACGCTTTTGCACGGGCCCATTGCGGCGTAGAAGGAAGGGGCTAAGGGCGTATCCCGGGGTCGTAAAAACCACTTACCCCGCGATAACCCCACTGACCCAGCGCGGCGTAAGCGCCACTTCTTTTCGCGACGGCGCGATACGCTTTTGCACGTGTCTTGAAAAATAGGGTTCACACGGAGGGCACAGAGAACACAGAGAAAAGATTCTTGTGAACGCCCCGGGAGCGAGGGACTTTAATTCGGTATGGTCTTCTGCTTCGCTCTCCCAAGCGCTCCCGGAGGGGCGCTAAATAGGCCGAAAGGTCAACGCCGTTTTGACCAAATCGGCGAAGGACTCCTGCAAACTGGCGCCACCGACCAATCCGCCATCGACGTCCGGGCGCGCCATCAGGCTCGCGAAGTTTTCAGGCTTGATACTCCCTCCATAAAGGATCGAAACCTTCGAGGCCACCTCCGCGCCGTACAGGTCGCTCAGCTTTTCTCTGATTCGCGAACACGCCTCCTGGGCTTGCCAAGGCAACGCGACTTTCCCCGTGCCGATGGCCCACACCGGCTCGTAAGCGATGGCGATCTTCTCCACATCCGGGGCGGGAAGCCCCTTTAACCCTTCCGTCACTTGGTTATCCAACACCGACAAAGTCTCTCCGCTCTCACGCTGGCTCAAGGTTTCGCCTACGCAGAAGATCGGCTTAAGGCCGGAAGCCAAAAGACTTTTGAGTTTCGTGTTGATGAAATCGTTGGTTTCTTTGAAAATCGCTCGCCGCTCTGAATGACCGACGATGACGTAGCGGACACCGGAAGCGACGAGCATCCGAGGGGATATCTCTCCGGTGAAGGCGCCTTCTTCGGCGGGGTAGACGTTCTGAGCTCCTATGGCCAACGGTGTTCCGACGAGAACATCGCGCACCGCGTGAAGGTCTACGTAAGGAGGGCACAAGACCACTTCGACGGGTTCGAAAGACTTCGGTAACACTTGAAGCAAACGGCGGGCGAACGCCCCCGCCTCATCAGGCGTTTTGTACATTTTCCAATTACCTGCGACGACCATTTTCCGACTCTTCCGAACGCATAGGCTCGCCACACCGGGCATTTCTTTCCCTTCCAACATCTCGAGCGAGGCTCCGCCGCCCGTAGAAACGTGGGTCACTTCTTCTTCCAGCCCGAATTTGGCGATCGCCGCTGCGCTGTCTCCGCCTCCAACGACGGTTGTGGCGTCCTTCCGCTCCGATAGCGCCACAGCGATCGCTCGCGTACCTTCCTCGAATTCCGGGAGTTCGAAGACACCCATAGGTCCGTTCCATACGATCGTTTTTGCGCCTTTCATCGCCTCTTTGAACAAAGCGATCGTTCGTTCTCCGATATCCAATCCCATCCATCCGCGAGGTACCCCGGCTTCCCGGGTGACCGTCCGCTTGATTTGACCGCTTTCCATCTTTTCGGAAACGACAACGTCTATCGGTAACAAAATTTCGACGGATCGTTCTCCCGATTTCTCGAGGAGCGCCTTCGCCAAGGGTATCTTGTCTTCTTCTACCAAGGAGCTGCCCGTTTCAAAGCCGAGGGCTTTCCAAAAGGTAAACATCATCGCCCCCCCGATCAACAGCCTATCCGCTTTGGTCAGAAGGTTTTCGATGACCCCGATTTTATCGGACACTTTCGCGCCTCCCAAAACGGCCACATAGGGGTGCTCCGGCTTCTCCACGAGTTTACCGAGGAAGCGGAGTTCTTTTTCCATCAAGAAACCACTATAGGAGGGCAGATAATCGGCTACCCCGACGTTAGAGGCGTGCGCTCTGTGGGCGGTGCCGAAGGCGTCGTTGATGAGCAGATCGCCATAGGTAGCCAGCTCACGGGATAGCCCTTTGTCGTTCTTTTCTTCTCTCGGATCGAAACGGGTATTTTCGAGCAAGAGGACCTCTCCGTTCTGAAGTTTCCTCACTTTTTGTTCGGATTCTTCTCCGACGAAGACGCTTGAAAATAGAACCGGTTTCTCCAACAGCGCAGATAGCGCTGAAACCACCGGAAGAAGGCTGTACTTCGGATCTGGCCCGCCTTTTGGTCTTCCGAGATGGGATAGCAGTATCACTCTGGCACCTTTCTCAAGGGCGTAACGTATGGTCGGCAGCGCGGCTCGTATCCGTGTGTCATCCGTTACTTGGTTCGTTTTCTTATCGAGCGGAACATTGAAATCCACACGCATCAACACGTTTTTCCCGGTGAGTTCCACATCTCGTATCGTCAATGCTTCCATTCTCTCCTCCTTAAAAAAAGGCACGCCGAAGCGTGCCGATGTTTTTGCGACGACTACATTCCCTTCATCATCAAGCCGACGAGATCGACAACGCGGCAACTGTATCCGTATTCGTTGTCATACCAGCTACAGATCTTCAGCAGGTTTCCATCCATCACCGCAGTCAGCGTCGCGTCGAAAACTCCGGAACTGGTTAAGCCTATGATATCGGAGCTGACGATCATTTCTTCGTTGTAATCGATGATCCCTTTCAACTTCCCGGAGCAGGCCTCTTTCATCACCCGGTTGACCTCTTCTTTGGTCGTGGGCTTTTCCAGGACGATCGTCATATCCGTAATAGAGCCGTCACTCACGGGCACTCTCAACGCGATACCATCCAGCTTTCCTTTAAGCTGAGGAATCACGAGTCCGATCGCCTTAGCGGCCCCGGTGGTCGTAGGTATCGTGTTAAGCGCCGCCGCTCTGGCTCTTCTGAGGTCTTTATGGGGAAGGTCAAGGATCCTCTGGTCGTTCGTGTAAGCATGAACCGTGGTCAATAACCCTTTCTGCACGCCAAAGGTTTCGTGCAGGACTTTGACGATCGGGGCGATCGAGTTCGTGGTGCAAGAAGCGTTCGACACCACTTTCATCTCAGGGGTGAGAATCCCTTCGTTACAACCGATGATGATCGTCGCGTCGACCCCTCCTTTTTCGGGAGCGGTGATTAAAACCTTCTTCGCGCCCGCATCCAGGTGAGCCTGGCACTTATCTTTCCCCGTGAACACGCCCGTCGACTCGATCACCATCTCGGCCCCCAGCGCTTTTAATGGCAGATCTGCCGGGTTTTTCTGTGCGGTGACCTTAATAGACTTCCCGTTCACCTTGATAAAGTCCTCTCCGTGTTCGACCGTTCCACCGAAAGTCCGGTGCACGGAGTCATACTTGAACAAATACGCCAAGGTCTTCGCATCGGTCAAATCGTTGATGAGTACGACCTCGTAACCTCCCCGTTTAACGATTTCGCGTAAGACGAGCCTTCCAATTCTTCCGAATCCATTGATCGCAATAGGCACTTTAGGCATACGCCACCTCCATCAGATTTGTATCAAATTCCTAATCCACCAATTCCCAACTGAGTTTTCAACTGCTCGAGCTCAGCGTCTTTTTCCTTCGACACAGTTTCTATCGCCTGGTTGAACGCCGCGCTCAGCAAATCGGTCAATTCCTCTTTCTCTTCTAAAAGACCATCTTCTAACTCGATCGCGCTAATGTGGAAGTCACCCTTCATCGTGATCTTGATGGCACCACCGCCAGCGGTTATCTCGAAAGATTTTTGCGCGAAACTCTCTTCGATTTCTTGCATCGTCTCGCCCGCTTGATTGATTTTTGTCATAAGGTCTTGCATAGAGGGTTTTCCTGAAGTGGATGATGGCCGTAAGGATTTTCCTCCGAAACTCCGCATCTTTTTTGCCATTCTGACTCCTTTCTTCTATTCGCTTTCGATAATGCGTATTTCTTCGTTAGGAAACAACTTTTTCAATTTTTGATAGTAAGTTTTCATCTCCGGCGTCAGAGTCTTCGGGTCTTTTAATGAGGGCTCTATCCACCGGGCCTCGTACCCCTTCTCTTTCAGGAACGCAGCGACCCATTCTTTCTTCTTCCGCAGTACCCAAGAGGTTACGGAAGCACAGCCGGTATAGTCTATCTCAATTGAAGAGTCCTTCATATTCACTTTGCTCAATCTTAAAGCAACGGCGACGGCCATGTCGGATTCTCCGATCTTTCGGATCAACCCTTCTAGTTCCGAAGCCAGCGGAGACTGAAGGACACGCTCGTATGCCGGTTCTTTCGCTGTCTCCGTCCCGATACCGGAAACCGGAGAAAAACCCGCGCCGATCTCCAAAAACCGCAGGGTTAAATAAGCGGTTTTCTCCTCCATCCGGTTCATCTTTTTGGACAGACCCGCGATCGCCGCTCCCAGCTGCAGATAGGGCTGCGTTTTTCCGGTCGTTTGTATCCGCGCGACCAACGCCGTCATCATCTGATTCAAAAACGTATCCCATATCACGCCTTTCTGGGCGCATCCTTCCACGAATCGCACGATCTCGAGCGAATCGTTCCGCAGCAACGTCTCGATCCAACCTTCCATTTCTTGGCGCGTGATCCCGCCGATAACTTTCGTGACGTCCATTTCCGTGATCGGCTGCCCCGGTTCGGCGAACCGCAAGGATTGCTCCAACAAGACCAAGGCATCGCGCAGCCCGCCCCGGGCGAAGCTCGCGATCGTTTCGGCAGCGTCGGTCTTTAGTTCCGAACCTTCCAGGCGGCTAATCTTCTCCAGGTACGCCACGATCTCCGCTTCGCTCAGGTTGTGAAACGGGATCAGCTGGCAGCGGGAAAGCACGGTTTCGGGTATTTTTTCGGGATTTGTGGTCGCCAAAATGAACAGTACGTGTGGAGGCGGCTCTTCCAAGGTCTTCAAGATAGCGTTGAAGGCTTCGTTCGTCAGCATATGCACTTCATCGATGATATAGACCTTTTTTCGCCCCTGAACCGGTTGATAGGCGATTTTTTCGCGGATCGCGCGAAAATCATCGATCCCTCGGTTCGAAGCCGCATCCATCTCGATGACGTCCAAATGATTCCCATTCGCAATGGCCAGACACTGGTCGCATCGATTACAGGGATTGCTGCCTAAGGGGGCCAAACAGTTGACCCGTTTCGAGATGATCCTGGCGAAGGTGGTCTTGCCGGTCCCTTTTGGACCGGTGAAAATATAGGCATGTGAAAGCGCCCCGGCTTCGATGGATCGTTGGAACAACCGCTTGATCGGTACCTGACCGACCACTTCCTCGAAATCCTTCGGGCGATACTTTCGATACAATGTCTCCATAAAAGCCCTCTCCGGTTGCTGAACCGAATCGATCTATTCGTACAAATCGATCATCGCTCGGTTATTATATCACAACCTTTTTCTTAGGGAGTTTTATAGAGTCGATCTCCCGCATCTCCCAACCCGGGAACGATGTAGTCGTTTTCGTTGAGCCGTTCATCCAAAGCTGCCGTGAAAATATTGACGTCAGGATGTTTGGAGATGAGCTCTTCGATCCCTTCGGGAGCGGAGATAATCGATAAAAAGAAGATGCGCTCGCCTGTCCCGCCCGCCCGCTTGATCATATCAACCGCTCTGGCGGCGGATTGTCCTGTGGCGAGCATCGGGTCCAGTATGAACACGTCTTTCTCTCGGACTACCGGAATTTTGCAGTAATACTCGATCGGCAGGTGGGTAACCGCGTCTCGGTAGAGCCCGATATACCCTACCGAAGCGTTCGGCAAGAGGGTTAAAACGCCTTCGAACATCCCCAATCCTGCGCGAAGGATCGGTACGATCGCAACGTCCTTGTCTTCGATCTTTTCTCCTACCATACGGCATATCGGGGTTTCGATCTGGACTTCGTGGGTTTTTAAACAATAAGTGGCTTCATAGGCGAGCAGTAGCGTTAGTTCGTATAGGAGCTCTCGAAACTCTTTTGGACCAGTCTGGGTGTCTCTCATAATCGACAGTTTGTGTTTCGTCAGCGGATGGTCTACCACCCTCAGTTGCTCCCATTTCTCGTGCTTCACGGTTCATCACCTGCTTCTAAAAGATTGCTTCTCGTCACTCTTCTAATGGCGATCTCATCGATCTCTTTTCGTTCTTCTAAATCCGCCTCTTCAGCGAAGGCACGATATTTCTTTTCTTTCAGCCGCTCGAAGATTTGCACGTTTCTGTTGATCTCTATGTACTCTTCTTTGCATCGTACCAAGCGTTGCTCGATCTGGGCCCGTTGTCGTATCAGCTCGTTCAGGGCTTCATATTGGCCGTCTATGTAGAGGCTGTACCCGGTCAACTCGCTCGGTTTGATTTGTTTAGAGAGCATTCGTTGATGAAAGGCCGCCTGGGTAGAAAATATCTTCTTCTTTTGGACGGCGATCTCCTCTTCTTTCCTTCGGAGCTCTTGAGATATCATCCCGAGCTCTATCCTCTTCTGATCCAAACGTTTGATCAGAATATCAAGAAACCGCTGTAACCGGAACGTAAAACGCTTCAGCCGCTATCCCCTCCTCACGGAGGCGAGGCGCCTCGCAGCCGCCTTCATTCCGCCAAGGCCTTTTGGAGGTCGTCGATATAGGCGACGAGCTCCGACCTACCGGTTCGTTTCAGAGAAGAGGCGAGAAAGACAGACCGGTTTTGGGGATGAGCGTCTTTTATCGCCTCTACCTGTTTTCTGAGTTGGGTGGTCGTGAGTTTGTCCGTTTTCGTCAGAACGAAAGAGAAGGGGACTCCGAGGTGCCGAAGCCACACGACCATTTGTTCGTCTTTTTCCAGGAATAGATGGCGAGAATCGATCAGTATAAAGACCTCTCTCAACGCCGAATTGCTCTCGAAATAGCTCTCGAGTGTCCTTCTCCACAGGTCTTGCTCGGATTTGGAAGCTTTCGCGTACCCGTAGCCGGGTAAATCGACACAAAAAAACTGTTCGTTAACCAGGTAATAGTTAACCGAACGGGTCTTGCCGGGAGTCGAGCTCGTCTTGGCGAGCTTTTGATCGAACAGATAGTTGAGCAGGGTCGACTTTCCCACATTCGAACGTCCCGCGAAGGCGAACTGCGCATAGCCTTCTTTGATCAGCCCTTTGACGTTGAATACCGTTCGAAAGAGCTTGACGTTAGAAAAATGTGAAGGCACCTTAGTCTCCCGATTCAGGGGTAGTTGTCGTTTCCGTTTTAACCGCGCGAACAGACTTTTTCTCCTGCGTTCCTTTCAACAAGAGAAGCTTCAATACTTCTTCGATGTGGCTCACGAAATGAACACGGAGGTCTTTTTTCACTTCGAGCGGAACCTTTTCCATATCTTTTTGATTCTGCTTCGGCAGGACGACCTGTTTGATGCCCGCTCGGTAAGCGGCCAACACCTTCTCGCGGATACCCCCGACCGGCAGTACCTTCCCTCTCAGGGTCAGTTCTCCTGTCATTGCGATCTGGTGGTTCACGGGTTTCTGCAAGATCGAGGAGGCAATAGAAACCGCCAGGGTGATGCCGGCGGATGGCCCATCCTTCGGAACGGCGCCTTCAGGAACGTGAACGTGCAGGTCGTGAGTATCGAAATACTCGTTGTTTTCCTCACTGCAGTAGTGCCTGGCAACGGAAAGAGCGATTTGCGCGGACTCTTTCATCACGTCTCCGAGCTGGCCGGTGAGGATCAGTTTCCCTTTTCCTTGGACGAAGAGCGACTCGATGTGCAGGATCGATCCGCCCACCGCGGTCCACGCCATCCCGGTACAAATACCGATGTAGGGTCTTTCCAACCGCTCATCCTCGAAGAACCTTTCCGCGCCTAACATCTCCAAAGCGGTTTTCCGATCGATTCGTATCGATGGCAGTTCCTCTTCGAGGAGTTTCAACGCGCTTTTTCGAACGAGGCTGGCGAGTTCCCGATGGAGGTTTCGAACACCGGCCTCTCGTGTGTATGATTTGATGACCGTTCGAATCGCTAAAGGCAAAAACCGGATTTTTTTTGTCATTTCGTGTTCGGCGAGAATCTTCGGAATCAGGTAATGTTCGGCTATCTCCAGCTTTTCGAGTTCGGTGTACCCGGGGATTTCGATCACTTCCAACCGGTCTTTCAGCGCGGGGGGCAGGGTGTAAAGGACGTTCGCCGTGGTGATGAAGATGACCTTTGAAAGGTCGAAGGGCACCTCTATAAAATGATCGACGAAGTTGACGTTTTGCTCGGGATCGAGCACCTCTAGCAACGCTGAAGCTGGGTCGCCCTGGAAACTCTGTCCCATCTTGTCCACCTCATCCAGTAAGATCACTGGATTGCGAACCCCGCTATTTTTGATGAGCTGTATAATACGCCCGGGAAGGGCGCCGACGTAAGTACGTCTATGACCTCGGATCTCCGCCTCGTCACGCATCCCGCCGAGGGAAAGCCGAACGAACTTTCTCCCCATCGCGCGCGCCAAGGACTGTCCCAACGAGGTCTTGCCCACACCCGGAGGTCCGACCAGACAGAGGATCGGCGCTTTTAAACCCTTGGAAAAGGCGCGGGCCGCTAAGAACTCTAACACTCTCTCTTTAACCTCTTCCAAACCAAAATGGTCGTCATCCAAGATCTTGCGCGCGTGTTTGATGTTGATCTCATCGACAGTCTCCGCGTTCCAAGGCAACCCGAGCAACCAGTCGAGATAGGTCCGTATCACCGTTGATTCTGCCGAATACGTGGGGGACTTTTCCAGCCGATCTATCTCATGCAAGGCTTTCTCTTTGACGAACGCGGGGTAAGAACCCTTTTCGAGCTTCTCTCGCAGCTCGACGATCTCTTGTTCTTCGCTGCCATCGAGCTCTTCTTTGATCGTTCTCATCTTTTCGCGGAGATAGTATTCCTTTTGATTCTGCTCCAGTTTAAAGCGGACCTTCCGCTCGAGGTCTTCTTCCACTTTTAAGAGATCGATCTCTTTGGCCAGGTAACCCATCAGCGCTTCCAACCTATTCTTCGGGTGCTCGGCCTCCAGCAGCTTTTGCTTGTCTTCCAGCGGAAGCGGGAGAATGGACGAGACGAAGTCCGCGAACCGATCGACGTCCGACGTGTCATCGAGAGCTTGTAATGCCTCGGGGGGTAGCTTTTTCGTCATATTGAAGTATCTTTGCGTGTCTTCTGTGACTTTCCGGACCATGACTTCGATCATTTTCGTCACGCGATACTCCGGAAGGGCAATACGTATCTTCGCAGAGTCGAATTTTTCGCCTTCCACGTACCGGATTTTCCGGGCCCGCACCAACCCTTCCACCAAGACTTTGAAGGTGCCGTCCGGCAGTTTCATCAACTGCATCACCTGTGCCACGACCCCGATATCGAAAAGGTCCGCTTGTGTCGGATCATCGATTTCAAGGTTTTTTTGGCACACTAAAAAAACGAGTCGATTCATCTTCTCTATCGACTCTTCCAAGGCGTTCAGCGACCTATCCCTACCCACGTAAAAGGGTATGACCGATCCGGGGTAGACCAGCATATTGGTGCGCATCGGGATGAGCGGTAGCTGATCTGGGATATCGATCGTAACCTTCCCCTCTTGAGCGAATTCCTCCAATTTAGAAAACTTCTTCATCCGTTTCTCTCACTCACTCCTTCTCTATCTCTATCTCTATCTCTAAAACAGGCCCAGCTGACAACCTTTCACTTTTATTTTCAAGAAATCCAATATCTTCCCCATAAGGATCTTCTGAATCGCCAAGCGGTCTGCAATCTCCCAAGCCTTCTGACAGGAGACCTTCTTTCCGCTTACCAGATCCGCCGTATCCAACAACCACAGCGTCGACTCCTTCCGTGCCCTCTGCGGGTCTTCTAAGCCGTGCGCTCTTCCATCGTCCTCGGTAGGGGCGTCCTCCGGAAGATCCATATAGATCAGGCAATCGGGCTTAATTTTTTTTGCGATTCGCCCGCTTTCGATAATCAGATACTCCGTATCCGGGGGTATTGTATCAGAAATATCGGAAAAATCCGCGTCAACTGGAAAGAGGGGAATCCGGTTTTCTTGGCGTTCTGTTCTTACCCCCAATTTGACTACATATGAGTGTGGTAAAAGGCTTTCCAAAAAGAGGGCCACGGTTGTCTTTCCCGTTTTCGAACCTGCTCCTGCTATCACGATCGTTTTCAAGACGCCAACTCCTCTTCTACCATCTCGCATTGAGCTCCTATTCCTCTCAATTTCGGTATGATCTCCTCATAGCCCCGGAAAATGTAATCGATGTTTTGGACTACGGTCCGGTCTTTGGCGTTGATCCCCGCGAGGACGAGCGCGGCGGCCCCCCGCAAGTCTTTTGCCTTGACCGGCGCGCCTTTCAATTGGTCCACGCCGTGTACGATGATCGCGTGATTACGCACTGAGCAGTTCGCTCCCAACCGTTTCAATTCGTCCACGTGTAGGAATCGATCGGAAAAGACCGTGTCCGTGATGACGGAAACGCCTTCGGAAACAGCCGCCAACACAGTGAACTGAGGTTGGAGATCAGTGGGGAGACCCGGGTATACCTCCGCGTGAAAATCCGTACCGTTTAACCGTCGAAGATAGCGGGCACGTATTCGGTTCTCCGATTCCCGGACGTCAGCGCCCATCTCCCGAAGCTTCCGAACAAGGCTGACATTGTGGGTCGGATGATATCCGACCAATTCGACGTCTCCCTGAGAGACCAGGGCGGCCAATAGATAGGTGCCTGTTTCGATACGATCCGGGATGATCTCGTATTCTGTACCGTGCAGTCGCTTCACGCCCTTGATGCGGAGGGCGGAGGTGCCGATCCCTTCGATCCGCGCGCCCATACGGTTTAAAAACAGCGCCAGCTCCTGTACTTCCGGCTCCAATGCGACGTTGTTCAGCACAATCTCGGACCCTTCCATAAGGACAGCGATCGACAGGAGCTGTTCGGTCGTCCCGACCGACGGAATTCTTAGATGAAAGGTCATAGAGTCCGGCTTACTCACGCGTTCGGCGCAGACTACGCCGTAGTCGATCGTGGTTTCTATCCCCAAAGCCCGCATCCCTTCCAGATGCATATCAACGGGCCTTGGACCGATCGCACACCCCCCCGGAAGCGGCACGTGGGCTTTCCCGTGGCGCATCACAAGCGGGCCTAACACATTGAACGAAGCGCGCATCTTCCGTACAGACTCATAGGGCAAATGATTTCCTAGCCCGTTCTTCGGGCTGATGGCCATCATCCCGTCTCGGAAAGAAACGCTCACACCCAAATGCTTGAGAATGTCGACCATCGTTCTCACATCTTCGAGATTCGGTACGTTCTTTAAGATAACCGGCTCATCTGTTAACAAAGAGGCCGCGATCATTGGCAACGTTGTGTTCTTGGAACCGCTAATTCTGACTTGACCTCGTAGCGGAATGCCTCCTTCCAAGTGAAAACTTTTCATTAGAATTCCCCCTCATAGTAGATTAAGATAAGGTAATAATCGTGACTCCCGTTCCGCCCTCTTCGGGCTTTCCTATTCGATAAGACTGTATTCTCCGATCTTTGGCGAACCTTTGCCACAAACCGTCCGCCAACTTCCCCGTCCCTTTGCCGTGAATCACACAGCCGCTCTTTCGGTTTTTCATCAACAAAAATGAGATGAACGCCTCTACCTCGTCGATCCCTTCTTCCACCGTCTTCCCGCGAATATCGAGCCGGTCTCCGACGAAGTCTTCGCGGAATGCGCTTGCGCTTTCGTGAATCCATTCCTTGCCGGGCTGTAAAGCCGGAGGTTCGGTCTTTTGACCGACAAAGCCCTTCGGGATTTCCAGCTTTTTCCCGTCTTTTTCAACTAGAAGCGTCGATCCTTTGACCTCGACAACCCGTAAAACTAGCTTGCTGTCTTTCAGCAGAATGCTGTCCCCCGGCTTCAGACTATCGATCTCCGCCTCTCGACTCTCTTGTTTGAACGACCGCTCCCAGTTCTTTTTAAGATCTTTTAGCTGTTGGGTGATATCCCCTTGTACCTCGCGGTTGAAAGACTCAATATCCGCGCCGGCCGGCGGTTTTTCTTTCCTGAATTCGGCCACCTTCGTCTGGGTGTACCGCCTGATTTGGCGCAACTCTTCCTCCATCGCTTCTATCTCTTTGAGAAAGGCGCCGTATTTCTTCTGTTTAATCTCCTCGAGCTGTTTTTCCAAAGATTGCTGCTGCCTTTCCAGAGTCTCCCGGAGATGACGAACCCGGCTGTTTTGCTCCTCCATCTCTATTTTTTGACGGTGAAGGAGGTTCAAAACTTCGTCGATTCGGTGGACATCCCGATCTAAAAAGCTACGCGCCCGATCGACGACGGTTGGGTTCAATCCCAAACGCTCGGAGATGATCAAGGCATTGGAGCTGCCCGCCAACCCCACCACCAATTGGAAGGAGGGTCTGAGATCGTCTATGTCAAAGATCACCGACGCGTTTTCGAGTTCTTTCCTCTGATAGGCGTACAATTTGAGCGGGGTCATATGGGAGCTCACCAGCACTTTGGCCCCGCGTTCCAGAAAGACATCGAGGATCCCCAGCGCAATCGCAGAACCCTCGACGGGATCGGTACCCGCGCCGAGTTCGTCCAAAAGGATCAATGCGTCGGGGCCGGCGTATTCACTGATCGAGATGATATTCTTCATATGGGAGGAAAAGGTGCTCAGACTCTGCTCGATCGACTGTTCGTCTCCGATGTCCACCAAAACGTGAGCAAAACGCCCGAGTCGCGTGCCCATCGCAGCGCAAACCGGAATTCCGGATAAACCCATAAGATGGCAGAGTCCTACTGTCTTGAGCGAGACGGTCTTCCCCCCCGTATTCGGACCCGTGATCACGATTCCCTGCAATTCGTCGGATAGAGAAAGCGAGAGTGGCACGCAAGCTTTTCCAATCAGGGGATGCTTCGCTTCTCTCAAGGAAAAGGAGCCATCCGGAGAGATTTCCGGAATCGTCCCGTCTTGTTCGATCGCGAACCGCGCCCGCGCCCATAAGGAGTCCCATTCCACCAACGCGTCGATCGTTTCTGCGATCTCTCGCGCGCTCTGAAAGAGCATCTGGCACATTTCTCTGAGAATCCGATTGATCTCCTCGCGCTCCTGAGATTGCAGGTTTCGGACGGCGTCGTTCATAGGAACCAGGGCTTCGGGTTCCATATAGTAAGTGGCGCCGCTTCCCGAGGATGAATGCACGATCCCAGCGACCTGATGGCGGTTCGAGGCTTTGATCGGTATGACGTAACGACCGTCTCTCGTGAGAAGGTCGGTGTCCTGGACCACTTCTTTCAACACGCCGGTCATCAGCTTGTCCAAAAGCCCCCGAACGTCGCGCATAGCACGCCTTAAGTCCACACGGATTTGATTCAACCTCGGAGAGGCTCGGTTCGAAATCGACTCGTCATCCTCGATTGCGAGAAAAGCGAACTTGACGAACGTTTCCAGCGTGTGGAGTCGGCTTATGAAAGGGGTGAGGAAGGTGTATTCGTGCGACTTTTCATCGAGGAAACGTTTCAGTCTAGCGACGGAATCGAAATTGACGGCAATGCGTTTGAGTTCTCCGGGTTCCAGAATTTTCCCGACGAGAACCTTCGCCCACTCCCTCCGGATATCGGAGATTCCTCCCACAGGCGGTTCTCCGTATGCTCGAAACAGATCGATCAATTGAGATACCTTCGACAATTCTAACTGCGGATGCTCGATCGGTTGGAGAGAAAGGACCGCGTCTTTTCCATAACTGGAAAACGTCAGGTCGGCGATCATGGCCAACACTTTGTCGAATTCCAATTTCCGTAAGGAATACATAGTCACGCCACCAACTCAGAGTTTTATCTGTTCGACAACGTCTTTTAGGTCTTCTTCGACGATATGCAAATACTTCTCCGTCGTAGAGATATTTTTATGATTCATCAGCTCTTTGATCTTAAACAGCGAAACGTCTTTTTTCATCAAGGCGGTGGCGAAAGTATGGCGAAGGATATGGGGGCCTTTCTTGCTTTTCTCTATACCGCATTGCTCCAAGTATTTTCGCACCAACCGGTAGACGGCGGAGCGTTCGAGGGGGCCCAAACGATAAGAGAGGAAAACCTTGTCGCTGTCCACCGAGATTTCCCGTCTCTTTTCTAGATAGGCTGAGAAAAGTGCCGTCACTTGGGAGTTCAAGTAGATGAAATCCATCTCCTGGCCCTTTCTGAGGACTTCGAGGGTTATCCGGCCGGCGCGATCCGTCGAGATGTCTTTGAACGCGATCCGCACCAATTCCGACACCCGTATTCCGGTTGTGAGGAGAAGGGCGATCATCACCCGATCGCGTTCCGGAAGGAAACCGCCCTCTCCATCCAAATGATGAAACAAAGAGAGGTACTCACCCTCGGAAAGAAAAACCGGGTTCTTCCGCTTGACGCGTACCGATTTCACCGATTTCGCGGGGTCGACTGCCAGGATTCCCCGTGACACCAAAAATCGATAGAAGGCTTTTACCGCGGACAGAGCGCGATTACGCGTTCTTTCGGAAGCCTCGATAGAAAAAAGGTAGTCTTCTATATCCGGCATCTGCAAAGCGTCATAAGGCAAGTTTTCACGCTGAAGAAAAGCAAAAAAACGCTCGATCTCCCGTTTGTACTCTTTGATCGTTTGCGGCGAATACCGCTGCATCGTCATCCATCTGATAAATCGCTCGAGATGACCCATCCGAATGATCCCCCCTCATAACCGCTGTTCACAAAGAAACGTTTTCTGATTTTCGACGGTCTTAATCGCTCGACGATTAAAACCGGAAAAGGAAAACCAAAAATCCGAATACCCGTTTCAACCGAAGCCACTTCGTATCGTAAACGAGATAGCCGCGGCCGCTCGTTCTCCTTCCCCGGTTGAGCCCCGAAAGAAAACGGCGTATCCGAGGAAGACTCCGTATATATTGTATCTCATCTGGCATCGAAATTGCAAGGTTTCTTCGCTACGGTCTTGGAAGGGTACGTGTTGATTTTGGTAACCGAAACCCCGATTTACCGTGGAGCGAGCTGTTTGCGCGGCAGGTCTTTTTGTTTTCCTGAGAGCGGACTTTGGGAAGGCCGAACTTCTGTTCGGCTTGGTTTCTGGAAACGCCAACTTTTAAGTTGGCAGGTCTTGAAAAAAGGGGTTGCACGGCGGGCACGGAGAGAACAATGAACCCATACCGCACTGAAGTTCGCTGTTTCCAGCATAGAAAAATCTATAACCTTGCCACACAAAAGTGTGGAGTTCCCAGCAAAGAATCCTCCGTGCTCTCCACACGGACCCTGTTTTTTCTTCCAAAACATTCCAGACTAAAGTCCGGCTTTCGCATGCAAATGCTTTTTCAGCTCTTCCACATTTTGCATATCCATCAGCTCTAAGCCTAGGTTGTCAAGCTGGTCTATTGTAAGCGTTTTCAGCTTTTCGTAGTATGTCCGCGGGATTTGTGGGAATTTTTTGGAGATCTGCTTCCAAAGAAGTTGCTCGCGTCCGACTTCTATCCCTCTTTCGAGTCCTCTTAACATACCTTCCTCAAGTCCTTTTTCCATCCCTTCTTGCTTAAGCCATTCCGCTATCGTTTGCATCCTTTCACTCCTTTCCACCGATACCGTTCGCGTCAGTTGTACCAGTCTCAAGAAATCCTCTCGTGCGATCAAATAATAGAGATAGTGAATAAAAGTATCGTAAAGCCTTTCACTTGTTTCCGTTTCTTCCCGCGTGACGAAGACGGTGGTGATTCTTACGTACGCTTCATTGAACTTTTCCGGGTCTTTGATCGAGGCCATCCTGATCGTTTCCAGATACAGGCGTAGATCGTCCGGCCCTTTGATCTCCTCTCCACTATTTGACGAAAAATCGTATAGGTAGTACTTGAAGTCTGGGATGCTTTCTCGCAAAGACCCTTCCATCGACTCGATCCCTTCGATCCTATCCGCAAACTGCGTGGAAGTTCCCCACTTCTCTTTCCCTTGGTACAGCACTATCGGTAAGATCAGCGGTAGTCGTCTGTTCTTTTGTTTCTTTATTTCTTTGTCCCATATCGCAGACATATACCTGAGCAGCTGTACACCGATGTTATAGTCGCTATAGCTCTTGTGCTCCAGTAGAATGTACACGTAGGCTTCTCGGTTTCGTATGTTCGCCCGAAACAATAAATCCGCGTAGAACTCCTTCAGGTCTTGTTCTATGAAGCTGTCCTTTTCCGCCTGTATCGTGCCCACATCGATCGCTCGTAAGACTTCAGGGGGGAGATAGGTCTCTAAGAACGCTTGGGTGTTTGCGACATCCCCCAGCACTTCTTTGAAAAACCTATCGTGGGGGTTATTCAGTCTTTCCATCTGTGGCCTCCCTACGGGAAATCATTTCACGGGTATTATACACGATGCAACTCGAGGATGGGTATAATAGTGTGGGTATAATATCGGGGAACGCCAAAATGGGAACGCCGAACTTTAGTCCGGCGTTCCCAGCAATACAGCGCCCCGGCGGCGATCTCAGTACGGAGAGGATAGCTCGCGGGTTAGGTTGTTTTCATTTCAAAAAGGCTTCGGATTTCCTCGTTGCTCATCTCCGTGATCCAATGCTCGCCAGCGCCGACGATGGCGTCGGAGAGCTCTTTCTTTTTTTGTAAGAGCTCGTTCACGCGTTCTTCAAAGGTGTTCTCGGTCAGTAACCGATGGACGGTGACGCTTTTTTTTTGACCGATTCGGTAGCTCCTGTCCGTCGCCTGGTTTTCGACGGCCGGGTTCCACCATAGGTCGTAATGGATAACGGTGGTCGCGGCGGTCAGGTTTAAGCCCGTGCCACCCGCCTTCAGTGTAATGATCATTAATGGATGATAGGGTTGCTGCTGAAAGTCGAGGATGAGGTTTTCTCGCTCTTTAGGGGTGAGCCCGCCGTGGAAAAAGAGCGGGTCGATTCCTAGCTTTTCGGGTGTCATCGCAGCCAATAAGGCGCCCATCTCGCGGTATTGGGTGAAGAGTAACGCCTTTTCACCGCTTTTGATGACTTCTTTCAGCAATTCAAAGGCTTTCTCGCTCTTTCCGGAGTGCTCGGCGACGGGAGTCCCGCTCTTGGTATAGGACACGGGGTGGTTGCAGATTTGTTTGAGCGCGGTGAGAAGCCAAAATACCTTTCCTTTCCGCTTGATGCCTTGGGCGCTTTCTATCTCGCCTACCGCGGCTTCTAAGACGGTGCCGTACAAAGCAGCTTGTTCGGGTTTGAGCGTGACGTAGACCTCCCGAACGACTTTTTCCGGAAGGTCTTTGATGATGTTCTTGTCTGATTTTAACCTTCTCAGTAAAAACGGTTCGACTGCCTGTTTCAGCGTCTTGGTCTTAACCGGGTCGTTCAGGCGTTCGATGGGGATCGCGAATTCTTCTCGGAATTTTTTCCTGGGACCTAAGTATCCCGGCATAATGAAGTTAAACAGACTCCATAGTTCCGCCACGCGGTTTTCTACTGGAGTCCCGCTCATCGCGATCTTATATTGCCCGTTGAGCTGGGCGATAGCTTTAGATTGGTCGGCATCGGGGTTCTTGATATTCTGCGCTTCATCGACGATTACGACGCTCCACTCAAAACTCTTCAAGCGTTCTACCTCGGATCGGACCATACCGTACGTCGTTATCCAAACGTCTTTCCCTGCTGATATCTCGCGATTCGACCCGCCATACAGCTCGCACTTCAGGTCCGGCGCGAAGGTCTCTATCTCTTTTCGCCAGTTACGCGTTACGGAAGCAGGGCAAATGACCAAGGCGGGGCGCGTCAACTCTTTATTTTCGCGCAGTTTGAGCAACACCGCGATCACCTGTATCGTTTTACCAAGACCCATATCGTCCGCCAAGCATATGTTGAACCCGTTGTGCAGGTTCGACAACATCCATTGGTACCCTTTCAACTGATACGGTCGCAATTGGCCATTGAGGGTACCCGGTGCTTCGCACCGCCGCTCTTTTCGCAAACCCTTCAACAGCCGTTCGACGTCCTCTCCGTAGCGTAGCGGGTATCCGTCGAGCTCCTGGGCGAATACGGCGCGCAGCCCCTCCGGCCCACTGATGATGGGCGAAGTCATATATTTCTCAACCATCCTCTTCGCTTCGATAGGGTCTACCAAGCAATACTGGTCTTTGAAAAGTACGATCCGCTCCGCACCCTTCATCAATGCCGCAAACTCCTCTATAGACAGGTTGTCTTCTCCGAACTGGACCCGCCATTCGAATTGGAGGAGGTTTTCGAAGTTTAAAACGCCTTTCGTTCGTTCGCTTTTCATTCTTGCGCTCGCGAAGACCCGTGGACGCGTTAAGTCCTTAAACTCTTTCGGCACGACGAGTTCCGCTCCGAAAAAACCGAGGAAGTCTCGCGCTTGGCTGAGTAACTGGATGAGCTCATCGACGGTGATAGGGATCGTTCGTTCTTCGAAAGAGCGCTTTAGGGGAGGAATCCATTCGGAAAGGCAGGCGAGCTGCTTGAGCGCCCCTTCTTTTTCGCCCCCGTTCGCGGCGGTTTTCAGGAAGTTTTGCATCGGTACGGCGTCGATAAACAGGTCGCGCTTGCGCTTCACGGAGACCGTCAACGAAAACTGGGTTTTTTTCGTTACCTGGATGTCCAGGACGAGATTGTGCTCCGAGTCGGAAAGGTGTAACGGGGTCAGCCAGTTTTGCACAGCCGTTTTCGTCTGTTGCCGTTGAAAATGATCCGCCTTATACACCTCCCCAAGGAAGAAGACGCGCGCCATTTCTATCGACGAGTAAGGCAGCACACCGCCTAAAGGCTCTTGCACCATCTGTGTCAAAAAGACGGACAAGAGATAGTCCACGCTCTGTTCTCTCTTCAGAGGGCGGTTTTTGGCGTCGTGAATAAGTCCGGTGGGAACCGAAGCGTTCAACGCCACTTTCTTCTGGCGAAGAGTCGGTTGGGAGTAGACGGGGGCGTAGCGGATCCCGAAGTCCTCGCCTTGTCCTACCGAGTAGAGAACGGGAACCCAGCTGTTTAACGCGATGAGTCTTCGGGCGAGGGAGAGAGTGTCTTTCACCCAACGCATCGTAGCGTGATCTTCTGCAAGCGGCGAGAGGCTGACCCCTTCCATCCGAAACAAAAAATCTGCGACTGTGAGCTCAGAAACCTCTTTTTTGTAAAGCTCATCTACCAAAAACACGGGTCCCTCTTCGCGATGCTCTATCGTTATCGAAGACGAATGAGCAAGGGGCTCTTCGGGTTCGATGAACGCTTCTCCGTTCCAATAATCTCTAATCTTCCGGTAAGTCGTGGGCAGAAGCTGCAGGATGAGGGGGCCATCGTCAAACCGGGGATTTTTTTCTAAAACTCCCAACGCCTTATCGATGGGATAGGGTTGCACGATATAGCTTTCGATTTCCTCCGTCGTGGGGGTCGGAGCTTCGTATGTATCGGTCACAGGAGTTTGAGATACGTCGAAAACCCACCCCGCGCTTTTCAAGGTCTGATCGGTAAGCCGCGCGGTTTCTAAGATCCGTTTCTTTTTCAGCCCACGCATTTCGAAGAGCAAGAAGGGGTCTTTGTCTATTTCGACGGCCAGCAGGTAATAGACGGCGGCGAGGTGCTTACAGGGATTCGCCCAGTCGGGGCAACTGCAAGAGGCCGTCATTTCGCGCCAAGAAGAGGGAAAGATCCGGGCACCAAGCTTCTCCAACTCCGCCTCGAGACTTTCGGGCATCTGACCGATCAAAAGCTGGGAGGAGAGCGCGGGGCTGTTTTGTATTAGATCGAGGACGGCGGCGTTTTGCTCTTCCGACCATTCCGTTAAAGCGATACGTATACGATAGGGGGCGGGTCGACGCCCCTGCACCCTCGCTTGGATCGTCCCCGTTCTCGTTCGTTTAATTTCTAGAACCGACCCGTTTCTCGCATAGGTGCGGCCCCTTGGCAGCCGATTCGTATCCACGTCGATTTCTTCGAGGGCCCTGATCCAGCTCTCTCCCCACCAAGTCTCCGCGAACTTGATTTTTGCCACAAGTAACCACCTCGGTTTTGATCGTTTGTCATTTTACAAGCGTCTAACGGCTGCGGTTTTTCACCTAGTGAATTATACACGAAACGGTGACAGGTGCGGGGAGTTCGTGTGGGTATAACATCGAAATGCGACAAAATAAGATATGAGGAGGAGGTCCGCTTTTTATCCTTTTTACGCTGAGGCTCTTGTGAGGTTATCGCGGGGTAAGTGGTTTTTACGACCCCGCGATCCGGCCTTAGCCTTCTTTAGCCGCGATAGGCTCGGAAAAGAGGTATCGCGCCGTCGCTAAAAGAAGGGACGCTTACGCCGCGATGCCTGTGTGAAGTTATCGCGGGGTAACCAACGGGACCCCACGATACTTTCATACCTTTGCGATACGCGCTGCTGCATTTCTATTTTCACAAACCATGCCAAACTAAAGTTTGGCGTTCGCAAGGCGTTCCCAAGATTCTTTTCTCTGTGTTCTCTGTGCCCTCTGTGCGAACCCCATTTTTTACGTTGTCGTGAAAAGAAGAGGCGCTTACACCGTGTTCACCACTCGGACAAAAAACCGTGCGACCAAATCTTGGCTCGTCTCTTGATTACACCCCATAACTTGACCCACACCTGATGACTGAATAAACCGCGGATAGTGTATAATAGACTGTCAAAACGAAACGAGGTGGTTTCTGTGTCTTTTCTCATCTTTGGTCACCGTGGCTACTCGAGCGAGTACCCTGAAAACACCACTTTGGCATTTCGAAAGGCGATGGAAGCCGGGGCAGATGGCGTGGAACTCGACATCCGAGCGTCGAGAGACGGCAAGGTCGTCGTGATCCACGACGAGGATACCTTACGCGTGGCGGGTATCCCTGGCAAGGTCGCCGAACTCGACTACGCGGATATCCGCAAAGCAAAAGTCCAGAACGGGTTGTCTATTCCGTTGTTGGATGAAGTCTTTGAATCCTTTCCCGACGACGGGTTCCTGAACGTGGAGATCAAGTCACCGGATGCCGTTGCCCCGCTCGTCAAACTGATGAAGACGTACGAACCGTCTTTTCAGATCGTGTTTTCGTCCTTCTTATTTGAGCCGTTGGAAGAACTTCGAAACGCGCTACCCGAAGTCAAAATCGGTCTATTGATCGGCGAAGGACTGGTGAAATACGTGTCCGTGTCGCATACTTCGGTCAACACCACCTCCTTCGAAGCACTTTTGGCCGGATACCTCCCCTACTCGCTGCACCTGCCTATGCAACTCTTCAACCGTTTGCCTGTAGAGGGGACCGTTCGATTCTTGCAAAAGGTCAAGGCTTCCAACATCCGACTCTTTTGGTGGACGATCGACGATATCCCGGTCACCGAGTTTTTAAGAGACCGCAGCATCATAGACGGCGTGATCACCAACCAGGTAGGAAGGATGGTCCGCGCCTATAAATAGGCGGTAGCTTTCGGAAGATGGCTAAACAGAAAAGTGAACGACGGTGCCCCGCGGGGACGGTAGCCCTTGGAGTCGACGAAACCGTGGAAACCGCTTACCAAATCGTCGGCGGTCGTGTACAGATAGAATGGAAATGGGACACTTGGGAAAACTTCTACCTACAAAGCCCCTTCGTCTTTGGTGCGCTAGAATGCATTGAAAGGGCGAAGTCGACCATACGGGTGCAGGCGAATGAAGATACCGTGTTGAGACCCCTGTCCGCCGAAGAGCTCTCGAATCCGGAGGATCCAGAGCTAGCCGCCTCTGTCCTCCAATCCTTAACCCTTTTTTTAAAGCAAATCGTACAAGAAAAGTATTTTGGGTTGGCGCTATCCGAATCCGAGAAGATGTACCGCGCCTTTGAAACCTATGTGAAGAAGGCGGACAAACAACGCGCCATAGACTGTTACTCTCGTTTCGTCACCGGCTTTCCGACGTCGCCGTTTATAGACCGAATGCTCCACTATATCCAGGATATTTCTTTGGGCAAAGACCTGGTAGTGGAGATACCCGAAAACGATGAGGACGCCTTTCTGTCGATCTTAACACAGGCCACCGACGCCGACCCACTACAAAACCTCTCGCTTCTGAAGAAATTCGAGGAGAGGTTTCCGAACTCGGCCCATTACGAACGAATTATCGATATGATCATCGGAGAGTATGATAAACTGGGCGACGAGTATCAATTGAACCATTACCTCCGTAAGTTCATCTACACCTATCCGAGTTCTTCAACGGCGGATCAAAAGCTGTTGATGCTAATCTCGGTTCAGAGGAAAAGCGGAGAGCCTTCCTGGTACGAAAACGGGTTGCGGTTTTTGCTTTTATATCCCGAGAGCGAGCTCATCGGCACCGTGAGAAAGTTTATGGGGATCGACCGATAGATGAGAGGATTAACAAAAAACCAAAGGTTAAATTATATCGTTCTCATTCCGTTTTACATCTGGGTAGTTTTTTTCCTTTTTTCTCTGGCGCTGTTTCCTTTTTTTCCCCGTTTTTCCGCGGATTTTCTATTCGCCGTCGGGATCCTCACCGTGAACCTTTCTTGGATCCTGTTGATACGAAGGCGGAAGGATGAGGACCAAGAAGATGCGGACAAAGGGAAGCGGAAGGATATCGCTGGTTATGGGTTTTTGGTCTTTACGGGACTCGCCTTCCTCAGCTCTTGGGTGTTCAGTCTTTTCTATCGCGGCTAGTTCGGGTCCAAAGATAGAGCCGCCGCAGGACTCAACCCGGAGAAGGGCGCGTCGAGTCCTCGTGCGCGTTTCGACGGGGTTTTTCGTGATGTGCCCATTCGGAAAGGCGTTTGTGGTCCCGATATTGTGATACTTGGGGGGTTTTGATGCGTTTTCGAAGGTTCATTCTCTGGGTTTTCTGCCTTTGTCTTTGTTCCTCGATATCTTTCTCTTACGTGGCGCTCCGCCATTTTGTCAATTCGGGCGATACGATAGAGACCATCTGTCGGATCTATCAGTTGCCTGTGTCGGTCTTTCTCGATTGGAATCGCTCAGGGTCCCCTCTCAAGCTGTCTCCCGGTATGGTGGTCACCATCCCCTTCCCGAGCGGCTACGTCTATCGCGTCGCGGAAGGAAATAGCCTGAGCTGGATCTCCTGCTCGTTTTTTGCCGACCTGAACGCTATCGCCGCGGCCAACGGCCTGAAGTTCCCGTACACCCTACGTATTGGACAGGAGATATTCATCCCTTACGGTGAGATTGGGAGAAAGTTCTATTCGGAACCCGGCAAGTTGTTGTGGCCAGTTTATGGAGAGATCAGCTCTTTATACGGAAACCGAGTCCATCCGATCACCGGTTTGAAAGCGTTCCACGCCGGGGTGGACATCGCCGCCCCGGAAGGGTCGCCGATCTTCGCGAGCGCGTCGGGGACCGTGAGCCACGCGGGAGAAAACGGCGGTTACGGCATCATGATCGAAATAGCGGACGCGACACAGAAGTATCGGTACGGACACCTTTCTGCCCTGTGCGTCACCGTTGGCCAAAATGTGAAAAGGGGGGAAGTGATTGGCCGGGTCGGAAGCACCGGTGACAGTACCGGCCCGCACTTGCACTTCGAAATCCGAAACCAAAAAAATGAAACACTGGATCCACTATCTCAGTTGCCTAACATCAAAAATATTTATCCGAAACATTAAAGAAGGAGTGATACGATGATCGATTTTCGAAAAATCCAAGATCTCTCAAAACGTTACGAAATGGATATGGTCCGTTTTTTGCGAGACATGATTCGAATCCCCAGCCCCTCATCACAAGAAAAGCGTGTGGTGGACCGCGTCGCCGAAGAAATGAAAAAAGTGGGGTTTGATGAGGTCCAAATCGACCCCTTCGGAAACGTGATCGGCAGAATTGGCTATGGAAAAAGGATAATCGCCTACGACGCGCACGTCGACACGGTTGGCATAGGAAACCCGGATACTTGGGATTTTGATCCCTATGAAGGCAAGTACGAAAATGGGATTGTATACGGGAGAGGGGCCAGTGATCAAGAGGGCGGGATGGCTGCGATGGTCTACGCCGGAAAGATGATGAAAGAGCTCGGCTTGAACAAAGACTGTTCCTGCTATTTCGTCGGATCGATTATGGAAGAAGACTGCGACGGGCTATGCTGGCAGTATATCCTGAGAGAAGGAATCTTGCGGCCAGAAGTGGTGATCATCACCGAACCGACGAACCTCAACATCTATCGTGGCCACCGGGGGCGAATGGAGATTCAGATCACCGTAGACGGAAGATCGTGCCATGCGAGCGCCCCGGAACGGGGAGACAACGCGATCTACAAGATGATGCCGATCGTAGCCGAGATCGAAAAGCTGAACGAGCGCTTACGTCACGATGACTTTTTGGGAAAAGGAACGATCGCGGTTACCGAGATTTCCTCCGTCTCTCCTTCTTTCAACGCGATCGCAGATCGCTGCACGATAAGCCTCGACCGCAGGTTGACGGCAGGAGAAACGAAAGCGAGTAGTGTCGAGGAACTCCAGCGCGTTCTGGACACACAGGGTGTTGCGGGCAAGATCGAGGTGTTACAGTATAAAACGCCTACCTATAGGGGAGTGGAATACCCCGTCGAAAAGTATTTCCCAACGTGGGTTTTCCCTGAAGAACACCCCATCATTCAGCAGGCCGCGGCGACCTATCGGAGCCTATTCAATCGAGAGCCTTTGATAGACAAATGGACCTTCAGTACGAACGGGATAGCGACCGCCGGGATCTTTTCTATCCCGACCTTCGGATTTGGTCCAGCGAACGAAATCTACGCCCATAGTAACCAAGACCAGTGCCCTTCTGAGCACTTGGTCAAAGCCGCGGCGTTTTATTGCGCCTTTCCATCACACTATCGTTGAGTGTATGAAAGCCAGAGGGTAAGCGAACCGCATCGTGTCGAAAACGATCAAGTTTTCTCTCTACATGGCCGTTGCCACCTTGATGAGCCGCGTGTTGGGACTTGTCCGGGACGCGATGTTCGCCAACGTATTCGGGAGTTCTCCCGAATATGACGCCTATCTCGTAGCGGTTTTACTTCCTTTTTTCTTACGACGTATTTTCGGTGAAGGCGCTCTGCAGAGCGCCTTCGTTCCGATCTACAACAAGCGGGCTATGATCGATTCGCGTTCCGCCACACGATTCGCCAACACCATTTTTACGGTGTTCGTGCCAATCCTGATCCTTTGCACCCTCTTAGGTTACTATTTTATGCCTTATTTGATCTACTTGTTCGCGCCGGGTATGGAACCGGCAATACGAGAAATGGCCGTGATGTGTGGGGTTGTCGCCTTCCCTTTCATCATCTTTATCAGCCTATGGGCGATCAAAACGGGAATTCTGAATAGCCACGACATCTATTTCGTTCCGGCCTTCTCGCCCGCGATCCACAACGTGTTCACGATCGCCGGTATCCTGCTCTCTCCCTACTTCACCCCTCGTATCCTTGGGCCGACGGTCTTTTTTTTGATCGGCGGAGCTTTCCAATTCATCAGCGTTTTGTTTATCGGAAAGAAAAAGACGGGGTACCGTTTCGAGATCGATTTCGTGAGAGAGGATATGAAAGAGTTCTCGAGCCTATTTTTAAGCTCGATGGCCGCCGTTTCGATCACGCAGATCAATTCTCTGATCGATACGATCGTCGTTTCGCACCTGGGTCAAGGGAGCATCTCTTTGCTACAGTACGCCAATCGTTTGTATCAGCTGCCTTTGGGGGTCATCGGCGTGTCGGTGTCGACCGTTGCCTTATCCCAGCTCTCCAAACGCTCTTTGGATTCTTTCCGAGAAATGGTCACCGACAACTTGGAAAAGCTGTTGTTGCTCATCCTGCCGGCGGCTGCGGGGATGATCCTGTTGAGGGAAGGATTGGTCGTCTTCCTCTTTCAGAGAGGGGCATTCGGGATTTATGAGACGGTCTTCACTTCGAAGATCCTACTCGGGTATCTCTTCGGACTTCCGTTCTATTGCGTCTATTTCCTGCTTTCCAAAGCGGAGTACGCGCTGGGAAAAGGGAATGTCGCGTTTTTCGCGAGCTGTATCTCGGTAGGGACGAACGTTATTCTAGACTTCACTTTAGCGCCGATCCAAGGCGCTTACGGGGTCGCCCTCGCAACCTCTTTCGCGGGGATGACACCTGTCGCTTTCCTGCTCGTCCATCTCATCAGGATAAAAGGGCTCACAATGACGCGAAGACAGCTCTCCGAACTCCTGAAAACGGTCAGCGCGACCGCGGTGATGAGCGCCGTCCTGCTGATGATCGCTAAGACCTACAGCTACTCCAAACCCCTCGTGGTTTTAGAGCTCGTGTGCGGCGTTTTGGTGTACCTTTTGGCCCTACTCCTTTTGAGAAAACAGGAGATGAAAAGGCTGATTCTCAGATGGAGTCGGAGGGGCGGGCCGTAGCAGGCGCCCGTTTGACATCGATAGGGCTTTCGTGTATAATTGCGGGTGTTTTGGGAGATCGTCTAACGGTAGGACTACGGACTCTGGATCCGTAAGTGGAGGTTCGAATCCTCCTCTCCCAGCCAGACTTAACCCTCTTTCAAAAAAACCGGAGGATCGACCACCAAGAAACCGGGGTTTCCTTCCTTTATTCCTTTCACCAAAACGAGTTCCGCGTGCTTTCCTGGTTTACCGTGAACGAAACACAGGTTCTTCACTCTCAATCGAAGCTCGGAGAGGTGCTCTATCCATTCTGGTAGGTACTGAGGGGCGAGGACCAAATAAAAGCGCCGGCGCGGTTTGAGGAGGTGCGCGATCGCGAAACAGAAGCTTTCGTAGGCTGGGCCCTCCAGGGAGCGAAAGGTTTGGCGAATCGAATCCCTATAGGATTTCCCGCGTTGATGCTCGAAATGTGGAGGGTTGGAAAACACGAAGTCGCAAGAACCGGCGGAGTAAGCTTTGGGAACCTCTTCGGCGGAGAGTGGAAGAAAAGACACCTGTCCGGACACCCCAGCTCTTTGCGCAAGACGGTCGAAAGAATCCTTTAGTTCCGTTTGCTTTTCGATACCGATTCCCCGTATCCCGTGGGTCTTCGCCATCCAGCACATAGAAAAACCGACGCCGCACCCGATTTCGGCGAAGAAGGCGTCTTTAGGGGGAATCCCGCAGTACCATAGCAACAGAGTCGTGGCGTGGGTTATCCGATGCTCTTTTGGAATCCCTTCACTCGCTCCCGTTATCGCCTCGTAGTAGTTTTGCGACCGCTCGAATTCGGCAAAACTACGGTTCATCTCGGCTGATATCGAGGTCGTTGCCCGTAAAGACCACTTTCTTTTGCTCGAACGCGTTACGGCCTTGTAAAGCCACAGCCGTGGCGTTTTGCTCGAAGGTGGAGTCGTTGATGGACAGGTCGCTGTTGACCACTTGCACGCCCCGGTCGCATCCGCTTATCACGCTTTCGCTTATAGAGACGTAACTGCTCTGCATCGCGGACACACCCACTTCGGAATCGCTGATCTTCGATTTACGTATATTCAAGGAAGAGGCGCCATTTATCGCTAGGGCCGTATTAGATGCGGAGATCGAGGAATCGAACAGTTCAATGACTGTGAGCTTCTGAGCCTGTATGCCGTTACGCGAGGAAAGTAGGCTGGAGTTCTCTATCTTGATGTTGCTGAGTCCGGATGTAGTCATCAATGACTCGCCGCATTCCAAAATGGTCTCGGATAAGAAAAGGTTCTGCACATTGTTCAGACTAATGCCGTTTTTGGCTCGAATCGCGCTGCACGTGATCTTCATATTCTTCACGGAGTCTCCAACGACGAAGTTTTCGGCCTCCACCTCGGACTCCGTGATCTGAAAGCTATCGGAGCTATTGCAACACACGACGGTTTCAAAACCCTTTATTTGGGCGTCGTTGATTAAGATGTTGCTGTTCCGGCTCATCGCGAACAACCATCCGTTTTTCCCCGGATTTTCAAAAATGATCTTTTCCAACCATACGTTACCCTTTCCGACTTTAATGAAGGGTTGGCCGTTCGGTTCCCTCTGAATGAGAAAACGAGTGTACCGGTCCGTCCGAGAGGGGATGGAGATCAGTTCACCCTCTATTTCCAATTCACCCTCGTCCACGAAGGTGATCTCGACTCCCCGCTCGAAGGCCAAAGAAACGTTATCTGGAATGACCAGATGGCTTTTAATGAGGTAAGGGGAGAAGAGCGTCGTCAGGAGCGTATTGCCTCCGATGCTGCCTATCGTGGAGCTGATCACCGGAGAGTACATCTCATCGTAGGTTCGAACGGGGTAAGAGATATGGCTTTCGTTGCCGGCTTTGTCGAAAGCAGAAACGGCAAAATGCAGAAACCGTTGGGGCGAATATAGTTTCTGATCGTTGGTCGTGCCGATCTGTTCCCAATCGTTACCGTCATTGGACCCGTACAGCGCATAAGAATCGGCCTCCACCGCCTTTTTCCAACTGACCATATAGCCGTTCGACAGGTTTTGAATAGACAGCTCATCGGGTATTTGCGGAGGAGTCAGGTCTACGAAGGCTTCCTTTTGCACTCTGCGTACGTGTTTGTTTGTATCCTTCAGCTCCAATAAGATGGTGTTCGTGCCTTCGGAAAGCTGATCGTAGTTGATTTGAAGGCGACCGTCTTTGATTTTGAGGGCTACGCTGGAGATCGTCGCCTCTATGGCTATTTGGGTCTGCGAATCCCAATCATCATAGTAGTCCAGTTCGATCTCAACGGTTTTTACGCCTAGCAGAGCGGGGAGCGCCGTAAGCAAGACCGGTGGATGGTCTTCCGAGGCGTCGCATTCGAGGGTTGCCGTTTTGGAGCGATTTCCCACATCATCGTACGCGTACACTTCGATCTCGTAAACCTCTCCTAGCTTCGCAGGAAAAGTCCAAATCCCGATGGGTTGCTCCGTAGTTCGCGAATCGTTGTTGGAGAGCGCGGTGAAGGCATAACCGGCAAGATCCTCCGGCGTGTCGTCGTAGTCACAGGCCACCTTGACTTTGCCCGCTTTCAGAATCGCTTCGACCTGCGGGGGAGCAGGCGGGGTCAGGTCGATTCGGAAAACGTGCTCTGCCGGGCTTTCGTCAGCCAACCCGAACTCGTTCACCGCCACGACAGCGAACAAGAACTGCCCTTCTTTAAGGCGCTGACTGTCCAAGGCCGCTTGCGCAACGGTAGAGGAGGCTTCGAGAACAGGCTTTCTTTCGAAGGTGAAGGGGTCGCTCTTCGCATTTTTTTCCGTAGGTTCAACGAGTCGGTAGACCCAATAGGCGTACGTGAGTTTTTCTGGCGGGGTCCGCTCATCCTTTCCGGAAAAGGCAATGGTGACACCCGAAGGGCCGAATTTTTGAGTTTTCGTCTCAATTTTCGTCTCAGGTGGGTTTATCCGACCGCTCACCTGCGCACAACTCGAGAATAGCGCAAGAAGCGATAGTAAGATCGGTAAAAATAGAAGAAAATCTCGACCCTTTCTCCCCATATAATGTCCCCCTCTTTAAGTTTCTCCGATCAAAAAAGAATAAATAAAGAATCGTGGCCATAGGGATTATAGAATAAGAGCGCGTGTAGACACAAGTATTCTGTCACAACGTGTTCTTTTCCGCTCACATCGGCCACTCCCTTTTGATCGTTCTCGCTTCTCCATTCGGTTTTAGTCTCTGCTTAAAAAATCCTCTTCCGGTCTCTGAGCCTTCTTGAGCTCGTCGTCGGCTACCTCTAATAACGAGAGCAATTCGGAACGTTCTCTCTGTAAACTCTCGACAGTCTCTTGAAGGAGTTTGACTTGAACGTCCCTCTCCTCCCGCTCCTCTTGACTACACTCGTGGTCTCCGACCTCCCCGTCGTCAGGGGCGGCACATTTAGATACGATCCCGAGGCTATAGGCGGACGCTAGTCTTTCATTCTTTCGAGCAATCCCAGGCTCTAGCCCTTTCGCCATCCAAAGAGTTTCCAAGCGGTTTTTCAAATCCCTGATCTGCCGATACTGTTCGCGTACCTCTTCGTTTTCGGTTTTGAGCAACTCGACTAACCCTGTCAAATCGGCCGCGAATCGGTCTTTCTCTCGATGTCGTATTTCCTCATCTTTGAGACGCTCCTCCAAGATGCTGATTTGCGCTTTATAGGAGAAAATTTCCTTCTGAACCTCTTGGAAAAGGCTTTCTTCCTGATCGAGCCGTATCTTCAAGTGCTCGATGCGGTCTCGGCATTCGAGTTCTTTCGCGTTCAAGTCTTCGTTAAGGGCTCGAGATTCGGCCAATGATTTGTTCGATTCCGCCAACTCTTTTCTTAGACGCAGTTCGGAGGTTTCTTGTTGTTCCAACCTTAGCTTCAAATCCCCCAAACATTTGCGTTTCCTCTCAGCCATCTCTTTTGCTTCTTCGACTTGAGCAGACAGCGAGGTTATCTGGGCCTTTCCGTTCTCCAAGTCTTGGAGAAGCCCTTCTTTCTGCGCGCTCAATTCTAGGATCGTCTGCCTTGCACTCTCCAATTCCCGCGAAGAATTTTCGCTCCGGATTCTTGCGTCCTCGCAGAACAGCTCGAGCTCGTCTTTCATTTGGGCCGTTCTTTCTATTTGCTCGGTCAACTGGGCGATCTTCTCCAAGTAGCCGCTCCGCTCTTCTTTCCAAGCCTGTTTCTCGACTTCCAGGGCGTTCAATTCCGCGGAAAGGGCTTCGATACGATCGGAGACGGTTTCGATCTCTCGCCTTAACCTTTCTTTTTCAGAACGATACTGTTCTCTCTCCGCAAGCAAAGCCCCGGTTTTCCGCTCGCTTTCCTGCCTGGATTCCGTTTCTGCCTTATGAAGCGCCTTGACCTGCTCAAGCTCTCTAAACAAGTCCGTGCGCTCGGTTTTCGCCATAGAAGACTCCAACGTAAGCGCTTCGATACGGTCATTCTGTGCGGCCTTCTCACTCAGTGCCTCTTTAAGGGCTTTTTCAGTGCGTCGGCCTTCTTCGATCCCCAACGTTAACTGGGTTTCGAGCACCTTGATCTTCGCGGTCCACTCCTCTTTTTCCTTCAAGAGTGTTTCTTGGGCCGAGCGCACCTCCTGACGACGCAGATCGAGGGTTTCCTCCTGCTCCGCCAAAGAAGCTTCCAAGCGGTGTCGCTCTATCTCAGATTCGATCGTCAGACTTTTCTGATTGGCAAGTTCGGTTTCCAACCTGTCTATGGCTCGAATGTAAGCGGAGATCTCCTCTTCAAACCGACTCTTTTCTCTCAGGGACTGTTGCGTCAAATCCCCGACCCTATCCTCTAAGTCTCTCTTGACCTCGTTCCACTCTATCCGCTCTTTCATTTGACTCTCTTCGAGCGATTTGATCTCCAGCGCCTTTCCTTGGAAAAATTCAGAAAACTTCGACTCAGCTTCGGACTTTTCTTTCTCGAGACGTTCCAATTCATCCTTAAGATGATGGTTTTGGCTCTCCAACCAGGTCACCCGGTCGGTCCGTTCTGAGTCGCGGATTTCGGCCTGAGAAAGGAGCGCCTGTAAGCGTTGGGTCTCTTGGTTTTGGACTTGCTCCCTCTCTACGAGCTCCTTGTGCCGCTCTTCCATAACCGATAGGCCACGGGCCTGCTCGGACGACAATCGCAGCAAACGTTCCGCCTCCCCTCGAAAGTTCTCCTCGGAAGCGGTCTTTTCCTTCAACGCTTGCTCCAAAGAGGTCAGAGCCCCCTTGGTTTCGTCCAACGCGCCGGTCGCGGATCGCCACAGGCCTTCAAAGCGATCGCGCGCGAGGGTGATCTCTCGGATCTTTTCTCGATTCACGGCGATCGTTTCCAAGTATTCGTGATTTTGCATCAGATAGGTGAAGAAAACTTGCGCAGGGTTCTTTTCCGGAGCGGTATAGTATGGGTTCTTGATGAACTCGTCGCCCACGGCGATGTAGGGATGGGCGGTTAAAATCTGCATTAACGATACCGCCTCGATGATCGAGGATTGATATAGAAACAGAATCCGGTGATTGCCGGCGAGAAAGACGTTCAAGGCGTTCATAAAAGTTCTGAAAGAAGAAAGAGAATAGAGCTTCAAGAGGATGTGGGTGACTTCCAAACAAAAGGATAACCCTTCAAAACCCTCAGACTCCGCACGTTTTTCCTCCCGCTGCAGTATCCTGATGATCGAATCGAAATTCAGGGTTCCTTCTCTCAGATAAACGGATTCGGCAGTCCACGCCTTGATCTGTTGGTCTTTCGGGTGTTTGTCCAAAGAAACGGTGAGCTTCGAAAATAAACCGTCGATCCACCGCGTGGTTTCGTCATTGGTGATGTAGAGCACCTTGAGATCTTGCTTCAGGCACTCGGAAAAAAACGGCATCATCATACGTCTTTGGTGCTCACGGTCTTGATAGAAAAGCGCGAGATGTTTTTCTGGCGCCATCGCAATCCCCCCCATAGATCTTACTCACACAGGACAAAAATAGACGAAAGCGCTGTTAAGCTTCGCTTTCGTCCGGTATCTCCCATCCATTCCTCACCTGAATGGAACAGGCTCAATGGATGAGGTTTAAGAAATACTCGTTTTCCGGGTCCAAAGCCAACCCTTTTTCGGCCCATTCCTTGACCTTTTCGGACCGACCCATCTTCTCATAGACCATCGTGAGGCCCATCAGCGCCTCGAGGTGTTCGGGATCGATAGACAACACTTTTTCGAAGGCAGCCTCGGCGAGGTCGATACGGCCCATCGGATTGTGTAGATTCATCCACCCTTGGCTGATCAGACCTAAAATATCGTTGGGATCCAGAGACAGCGCCGTGTCGATCTCTTTTTGAGCTTCCAGCGCCATGCGGATCTGTTGCAACGGGCCTGCTTTTTGGATCATCATCATCGTCGCATAGGCGTTCACCGAGTGAAGCTTGGCGTTTCCCGGGTCTTCAGGCAGCAACTCGCGCGCTTCCGCTAAGATCTCCTGATAGTCTTCGGGTGGTAAGCCCAGTTGAACACGGTGGTAGAGTTCGGCCACTCGATCGGTGGGTTGTAAGGTTTCCACGTCTATTATCTGTTCGGAGCCCGTTTTTGGCATCTCGAGGGCGGCGCTCCCGGAATTTAAAGAAAAGTACCCGATCACCTGTTGAACGATCGGCATTAGTTTTGGAAGCGCTTCTACGACCTGTTCGAAGAACGTTTTTTTATTCGACACCGGCAAGACGCGTACGCCCTTTTGATCCACGATGGCGATCGCGTAAGGAAGGAAATTCAGCTTTCCGCTTGCGCCGCTTCCCCACACTTCTCCGTCAGGGCCTCCGGAGATTTCTCCGAAAGAAAAGTCCGCGGAAAAGATCGGGATGATGACGACCTCTCCCGCCACTATAGGTTCCCCGACCACATGATCACCGGTGAACCCCCGTATCGCTTCCGATAAGATTCCCTCTGGACCCCCTGCGTAAAGAATGCCTGCGGCTAAACAGAACAATAATGTGAAGAACAGCCCTGCGATAGGTTTTTTCACGGTTTTCTCCCCTTTCTGAAGTAGGTGTAAAGCATAAAGGTTCCGATAACGAGCAGCAAGATAGGCAAGATATAAGAAAACGGTGGAATTTGATATAGAGTGACCAGGAGAAAGACGACGCACACGACGGAAAGCACGGTAACCGGAATCAGCAAAGCCCGATCTCGTTTGCCAAACCAATAGAACTGGAAAAGACCCACAGCCGGGGCGAGGATATAGAAAGGCCAGATATACTCGCTCACCGAGTCGGTGAAGAAAAAATCCAGTAGGACTAATATGCCGATCACCGTCAAAGTACCCCCCGGCACCAGTAATCCGGGTTCTTTCTTCTCGGTAAAGTATTGCACTTGGAAAAAGAGCCCGATGAATAATGGGATCGCCGCTCCCAAAAACCGCCAATCGATCGAAAAAGTCGTAAGGGAAGACAACAACCCGAGCACTCCTACCAAGATAAAAAAGACGGCCACCGCGATAGAGAACACTTTTTTCATCTACCTCACACCCTCGCCAACAGACGGTACCTTTATAGAGTTTTATTATAGCACAAACAGTACCGTTTCAATCCTCGTTGTGTGCCAAGTTATGAGGTGTAATGAAGAAACAAGGTCAGAATCGACTTCGCGATTTTTAGTCCATATAGTCATCGCGGCGTGAGCGTCCCATCTCTTCGTGGGGCCGACTTCGAGTGGGCCTGCCTCTCTGGGAACACCGATATTATACCCACACTGCAGTTTAGAAAAAGCAAAAACACGCGGATCAGGGATCGATAGTATTACAGTTTTAACCTCGGACCACAGTATTCTTGATATATATAACTCGTAAAAGCGAACCAAACCATAGCGGAGTACGCCATTTTTATGCCCACACGCGTTTTTGTTATAAGTCGTCTTCGTGATATAATCTCATATTCTTAAACTCTCTTCGGAGAGGGTGGCGCGCAGGAAAAGACCGGTGGAAGAATACTAACAGACGGTTATATAAAAATCCGATCGCAACCGGTGGTCCTTCAACATCTTATTTGTTCAGACAATGGGCGCTGCGGCACTGATTGGCTTGTACAACCGTAAAAGGAATCGTAGGGCGGCACAAACGACTTTCGCTATCTGTTGGCTCGACGTTCGTTTACGGGGTCTTCTTCTGTGAAAGGGGGGAGCTATGGCCATATTGGAAGATAACTTCTATCTCGGAGTGCGGGCGGTGGCTTCGCTAAAAAATAACGCCGAAAGGCTCGTCCAACGAAACAAGGTAACCGGAGAAGAAGCCTGGGCGTTCTCCACGCTCACCCGACCGGAACACGTGACAAAAGAAGAATTCACAATGCCTTTCGAAATGCGCGTGAAAATAGAAGAAACGAAAGGACTCGGACCGAACCCCCTATGGAAATGATCATCGTCGTCAGCGTCGTGCTGCTCACCGTAACGGTCGTGTTGGTGATGGTGTTCGCTTACTTGCGCCATATGAAAACGCAACAGGCCTCTCCGCATCTGGACATCTCCGACTTGGAAGAGCGAGTATTGGAACTGGTCAATCGTTTTCAGCACATATCGGCTACGCGCATCAACACGTTCGAACAAAAGATTAAGGAGATGTCCGTATTGATCCAGCACGCGAACGAGTCTTATATGAAATTGACCTCCGTTATCTCGGAAGCCTATAAAGCGGAATCGGAGCTTTTGGAACGTTCACGAAAAAAAGAGATGGAAACCCTCTTCGGAAAGCTCCGTTCGGAGAAAGTAGAAAGTGAAAACGTGGTAGAATACATCGGTTCGACGGTCTCAGAAAAACGCGAACCCTTTAGTCCCGTACCGCCGGACGCGGTTGACCTCCGAACCAGCTCGATCGAGCATCAGATACTCAACCTTTCCTCGGAAGGGCAAAGCGCGGAGGACATCGCCGAATCTCTTCAGATAGGAAGAGGAGAGGTACAGTTGGTTCTAGAGCTATTCCGTAGAAAGAAAAAATGAACGGGGGCAGTGGGCGTGAGGAGTGTACTGAGGGAGAAATCGCAAGATTTTTTCGAAATCTTGCGGTATGATCGAAGGGATTGGATGGTATTTTGGGACCGGTATATTTCTGAGAATGAAGAGTTTATGGCAGGCTATTGTCCCGCTTTAGGCTTGGATCGGGAGGCGGTCAGGGCGCATCTATACGCCTTCGAGCGGCGATTTCTCGACCGTTTGAAGATGGAGAACGAGACGATCAGGAGAATCAAGGGGAAAACGGTAAATGCCTTATCCGCCATCCAAGGGCAGCTGAAACTGAACCAAGCGGACTTCACGGTCTATATGGCCGGAGGGCTGGGGGTGCGCGAGTTCATCGCGTATCGGGAATCACGCGGTTTCGTCGTTCTTATGGATATCATCGCGTTGAAAAAACTAGACCATTTGGCGCGTATGCCGGAATTGACCGTCGCATGCGTTCAACAGATACGGAAGGTTTTAGACAGTCCGGAGGGAGGCTCAGTATGGGTATCAAAAGAATTGGCATCTTAACGAGCGGGGGAGACTCTCCCGGTATGAACGCCGCTTTGCGTGCTGCTACTCGCTATGGGATAAAAATGGATTTGGAAGTGTATGGCATATCCCGGGGCTTCGCGGGTATTCTGGATGAAGAGATCGCTCCCCTCACATTCAAAGACGTTGCCGGAACGATGGAGCGTGGAGGGACCATCCTGCGCACAGCGAGATGCCCGGAATTCAAAGTCGCCCAAGTGCGGGATGAAGCCGCTCAGAAACTCAAAAAGCACGGAATCGAAGCCTTGATTGTTATCGGTGGAGATGGCAGCTTGTCCGCGGGCGCTTTATTGAATGACGATCACGGGGTACCGTGCGTAGGCATTCCCGGCAGCATCGACAACGACATCTACGGCACGGATATGAGCATCGGCGTGGACACTTGCCTTAATACCGTGATGGATGCCATACAGAAGCTTAAGGACACCGCCTCATCACACGAGCGGGCCTTCATCGTTGAAGTGATGGGTCGGGAATGCGGGTACATCGCGATGATGTCCGGAATCATCACCGGCGCAGAGGCAGCGATCATTCCGGAGGTCCCGGTCGACTATGACAAGCTTGCTGAGCGCCTGTTGGAAGAACGCAAGCGAGGAAAAATCAACACGATTATCGTTGTCGCCGAAGGCGCCGCCAGCGCATACACGGTCGCGCGACACCTGGAGCACCGCATCGGATATGAGACACGGATAACGATTTTAGGGCACGTACAGAGAGGGGGAAGCCCATCAGCCTTCGATCGAGTCATCGCCACACGGATGGGCATACACGCCGTAAAATCCATAATGGAAGGCCAATACGGCGTGATGGTCGGCCTGCAAGCCCAAGGAATCGCGCGGGTTCCTTTTTCCGATGTCCTTACGAAAAAAAAGAAGCTGAATATGGAACTCTACGATATCTCCTTCCTACTTTCCTGAAGATAGGAGGAGCAGATCGATGCGGAAAACCAAAATCGTTAGCACGCTCGGACCCGCCTCGAATACGGAGACGATGATCGAGCGCTTGATAGACGCGGGAGTGAACGTGTTTCGCCTGAACACCTCTCACGGGAAGATAGAAGAGCACACCGAAACCGTACGCCTGATCAAGCGGATACGCGAGCGCCGGCACGCCCCGATAGGGATACTGATCGATTTGGAGGGGCCGAAGATACGGATCGGGCCATTTCAATCCGGTTCGGTTTTACTGACCAAAGGGCAATCCTTCATCTTAACCGCTCAAGATATATTGGGAGATGAGAATCGGGTTTCCGTGTCCCATAAGCGCCTGCCGAAAGAGGTGAGGTCCGGTGATTCGATAATGATCGCTGACGGGCTGATCGAGCTGAAGGTACGAAGCGCCGATGGCACCGAGATCGTCACGATCGTAGAAAACGGAGGGCCGCTCTCCGGAAGGAAAGGGGTCAACGCGCCCGGAGTGGACCTCGGTTTGGAGGCAATCACGGAAAAGGACAAGACGTACATACGGATGGCCGTAGAGGAAGGGGCAGACTACCTCGCCCAGTCCTTCGTTAGAAAACCCGAAGACATCGACGTATGCCGAAGCGAAATTCGGCGGCTGGACAGTTCGATCCCGATCATCGCGAAAATAGAGACGAAGCAAGCTTTGGGGTACCTCAACAGCATCCTTTACAAATCGGACGGAGTTATGGTCGCGCGCGGTGATTTAGGGGTAGAAATACCTGCTCAGGAAGTCCCGCTGATCCAGAAGAAACTGATCGCTATGGCGAACGCGCAGAGCAAAACGGTGATCACGGCCACTCAGATGCTGGAGTCGATGATCGAAAACCCCCGCCCTACGCGTGCGGAGGCTTCCGACATCGCCAACGCCATCCTCGACGGTACCGACGCTATCATGCTCTCAGCCGAAACCACCGTAGGCAAGTATCCGGTGGAGGCGGTTCGTATGATGGCCGATATCGCCAACGTGATCGAAAAGAACTGGGAGAGCTTCCAGACGCGGCCCTTCGAGAATCCCCTGATACAGGAGATCTTTTTGGATAATCCGGAAGAAGCGATCGCCCACGCGACTTGCGATATAGCGCGCCAGTTGGCGATCGAGGTCATCGTTACTTCCACCGTCAGTGGGAAAACGGCCCGTATGATCTCAAAGTACAAACCCCCGTCCACGCTCCTAGGAATCACCCCCGAACTCGCCACTTACTATCGTTTGGCGTTGGTATGGGGAGTGTGGCCAGTCCTCGTGGAAAGGACACGAAGCACGGACGAGATGATGGCCATCGCCGAACGAAAGGCGATGGACTGCGGTTTAGTCAAGAAGGGAGAGCGCTTGTTATTGACGGCGGGGATACCATGGGGACATTCCGGGTCCACAAACATGTTAAAAATTCACACCTGTTCCTGACCCTACTGCTCCTACTCCTCTATTCCGCTCTGTTCGGGCAGGCTATCGACATAAAGGTTTCTACGACCGGCGCGATGACAGAATCTGAATCCGCCTTCATCAAAGAATTCCGGAACGAGTTCGCCTCTATGTACGAAAGAAATGCCTCCGGCATCTTCTATTCGGCCAAAGCGATGGCGGTTTCTCTCTCATTCGGTAAAGAAAACTCGACCTTCTTCCTGCGGGCCGCAATCGAAGGCCAGCTCTTCTACACGGAAAAAGGGTTTCGGTCTTTAGACCGGCTCGCCCTTTCGCAAAGTGTCACCCAATGCGTGGAGAACCTGTTGGTATGGTTCTTTTTGCGCCGCGCCTTTCAAACGGAAAAACGCATCGGGCTATCCGATCTCTTGTACGAATACCCTCATTTTTCCGCCGACGGCCGCTTCTTCACCTATATCACCGAAAAACGAACGGGCAACGCCAACCCTTTGGTCGTGTCATTGACAGACGGGACCGTCTTTTTACTGGAGCTGCCTATGAAAACCGAGTTCTACCCGCGGGTGTACGGCGAATTCTTATACTACCTCCAAAGCTTGGAGGGAGCTCGGGAGATACTGCGGGTGCCGTTGAGTCGATTAAGCGACAGGAGAGAGGGACTCTACGAGGGAGACGTCACCGGATATAGTGTTCGCGGGAACGAACTGATATGGAGCGAAAAAAACCGTCTATTGAGGAAACCGCTAGACGGGAAGGGCCCTTATAGCGAAGAGCCTTTACCTCCAAACGCTTCGCGTATCCAATCCTTCGACATCGCCGACCACTACTGGGCGATATCTTTAGCGCGGGAAGGGGCGCAGTACGATCTCTATTTGTACGATCCGGTCCGTAAAACGGGGTTATTTTTAACCCACACCCCCTACCAAGAAGTCGATGTCCGATTTTCCAAAGACGGGACGATGTTGGTCTTTTCGTCTAACCCAGACGGAAACTTCAATCTCTTCTATTTCGACCTCGTCAACAATCGCTTGGGCCGAGTGACTCAAAACGCTTATGATGAATTTTATCCCGCTTTCACACCGGACGGGAGCGGCCTGGTTTTTTGTCGCTATGAAACCAAGTCCGAGCCCTATCTGGTGGCCCTTCCGCTTCGATGACTTTCTCCCGACTTTCGACCGGTTTTGGAGAAAAAGGGAAAAAATAAGAAAAAACAACGCTGAAACCCGCATGAAATCGTTGAGGATTTTGGATTTTTAGAAAGTAGTGGCCTAATAGTGTAACAGTTTCGAGTATAAATGGAAACGATTCGCTTTTCGTGGTATCCTATCCCTATGTTTATACGTCAGTCAAGAACTCGAAGAGTCTCAAATGGAAAGATATATACCAAATATGTC